>Ga0207841_1000032_pt1 | contig 265347 bp, 187 predicted proteins | sample HigsolmetaGSP18D_FD_184846 | JGI IMG/M metagenome (GOLD analysis project Ga0207841, IMG submission 184846) | High solid enriched microbial communities from the Joint BioEnergy Institute, USA - SP1-8-D (SPAdes) | ecosystem: Engineered > Bioreactor > SSF (Solid state fermentation) > Aerobic >...
CTTGCTTATCAATATGATTGATGCCCTGCTGCATGCTAGATTCAACCCTCTTCCCATATGCCTTCTTTAAAGGTGAAAAGCAGCCAACATCAAGTGGCTGAAGAAGATGGGAAGAATGTGATGGCATGCATAATGGAATGATCATGTTCTGGGTGCAGAATTGATCAAATTCAGGTGTGATATGGCTTCCATGGCCATCAAGGATCAACAATTGATATTTGCCAATTGCACAGGCATGGGTATGCTTATGGAATACCTCTTTGACTCAAAGTAAGCCAAGTTGATCATTAGTCCAGCCATTCTCACTGACACCAATCACCCAATCTGATGGTATATCTCTATACCATGAAGATTGGTGCATCTTTCCTGCAAAGATAATCATTGGAGGTAGAGCCCATCCAGTTGAATTGATTGACTCAATGACAGTCACCCACTCGCGATTTCCAGGCTGTATGAATCTAGCACGGCTAGACAATTGATCTGATCCAGTGATAACCTTGGCAGTTGATATCACACCATTTGAAAGCCAGTCTCATCAAAGTTATAGATATCTTGATCAACCACACCATACTGTTGAATAACATCCCGCACATGTTGAAACCATCTATGAATGATCTTTGGGTCTTCACATTGAGCCTGTTGATAATCATATTTCCAGTTATATTTTGATTGAAGCTCCTTGTGGCAGTTAATAAAGTTTCGCACCCAGCATTTGCTGACAGTGGATAAAGTAGTTGATGTTGATTTTGACCGCTCAGCTAGTAATAGATTTGCCATTTGCTGTACAGTAGTAGCCTGCAATGGCAGACCATGTTGATCCATAAATAATATCCATTCCACAAGGGTAGATTCTTCGGTAGGGGTGAGCTTTTGATTATTTGGTGTTGAATCAGTGCGTGAAGTTCAACCTTGAAGATGGGTAGTCAAAGTTGATCTTGGGACATCATATGCGCGAGCAGCAGCCCTAATACTAGAGAATTGGCCATTTTGAAAGGCTCTAATAGCAAGAAGAATTCTGCCTTCTTTAGAGGTATTTTGATCGCTTTGTGGTGTAGACATCTTGATTTAAAATGGTCGAACGCGTCGCGCGTTGGGGTAGGTGGCCAGCTCGCTTATATGGCCAGCTCGCTTATAGATTACGTTAGTTCAATCCATCTACTATGTATCTACATAATCTAGTCTTGATTCAGCAGATAGAGGATTAAACTGCGATGATGAAGAAGAAGAAGAGAATCATGTATCTAGTTACTGTAAGCTCCGGGGCATAAAGGCATTAAATAATGCCTGGATTTATTCCACAGTACCGTTGACGTTGAATGGGGCTGTCTCAGAGCACACGCATTGTCAAAGACCTGCATAGTTCCGCTGCAGTGCTTAACATGCCTGCGTCTGTGGTCTAGTTCAGCTCCATCAAAGGGATGTACCGATTCCTTTATTAGGTGTGTTTCGGGGTCTCCTGTGGCGGTAGGAAGGACCGATGATAAAATAAAGGTCAAAGAGATTAGTTGAATAATCCTTGAAGGATCGATCTCAGGCAGGAACAAAGGAGGGGAGAGAATCACATATAAAAACGTGGCCCTGTATGTAGAAGACTTGCTGAAGTTCTTCTTCTCTTCTTTATTACTCTCTACTAGTTCCTTTGGTCCTGGGCAATTAGATCAATCACCAAATGCTCTCTGTTTGAATCTCAAAGCCAACCGGCTCTCAAACTTTTCTGGAAAGCTATCTGATTACCAACCCGCTAACCACAAGAGGACACATTCACACTCAGACAAAAGAAATGCGCGTATTGCGCCTCACACCAACCTCATTGCTCCTTGCAGCCATCTTGTTCGCCTGTGCAGCAGCAGTTGCAGCGGCATATACACCTTTCGAATGTGACTGGAGCGGGGACACCCCATTTTGCAACGGCAAATGCCGCCAAGGTGAATGGGAGTGTGGGACAAAGAAACGCAAGCTTTTTTTTGAACTGGTGCTTGAGGGGACAGATGGTTCTCTGCTGCCCAGACAACCTGGGTTCTGTGAATGGCCAAGACTGTGTGCCTTGGAATTCATGAGAGGAAGCTATGTCCCATTTCAGTTTGCCGAACATTTTGACAGTCAGTGAGCAGATAATCAATAATTCAATTGATGAATGGCCATTACATGCTCAGTTTGAAAAAAAATGAAAGATATCTAGAAGAATTGAGAATGAATTCCATCTGAAGAAACATATGGCTTTTACTGTGAAAGTACGCATGGACAAGTTGAACTCATAGGAAAGATATCTATCCAAAAAGCACCCCGAGTAGGTAGGAAAAGATTCTTCCACCCAGTAAAACACGGATATCACCTTTCCCTAGATCCTGCTCCAGTCCATAATTGGGTATAGTACAAGCAGGCAAAGATCCAGAACATGAGACATAATAACTGAGATGTCGATGGCAAAGATCCAGTGTAATGACATGGCCGAAAAAAGCAAATTTCTCCAAAAATTTCAAACCCAAAATACCAATCAGTATGCTGTCATCACTCGTTAGAATACAGGTTCGTAGGGACTCCGAGGAGGTAGGCGCCTCTCCGCGAGGTCGCGTTTGGAACGTTTCGATACGGTTAAGCCGCAGATGTCCTAGAAGTTATGAGTCTCGATGTAGACAGAAGTAGGCTGGGGGAGTGATGTGGGCTGATGGAAGTACGCACCTCTCGTCGCTTTGCAAAGTCAGCGTAGAACCCCAACCAGAGATCGCGGGCGCGACAGTCGTCTTCCTCTCCCGTGTGCGGATTCTTGTCGCACTTGGGCTGTTTCTCTTCGATGATCGACTTATCCGCATGGATCCAGGGCTAGAGACTGTCAGTCTGGTCCAAAATCCTATGTTAAACTGACATACCTTCGGAATGGGCCAGTCCGAGAAGTGCAGGAACTTGGCCTCCTTGAGGATCTTCTCCGGGTCCCACGGCTCCTCCGAGTTACCCATGTATGAACCGTGGTTCTTGGACCGGAACTCCCCGGTCAGGAGGTCGTACGGTCTGTGCGGGAGCACCAGCGCGCTGTCCCGGTAAAGCTTGTTCACGATCTCCATATCGTAATCGCCGGAACCGGCGTGCTCCATGCCGTCCATGACGCGCTTGAACTCAAACTCGGAGGGCTGGATGAGGAGGACTTGAGAGCTCAGGATGCGATCGTCGGGGTTGAGCCAGTAGGCGCGGGGCATGGCGACGGGGCAGGGAGGGAGCAGAAAGAGCTCGTCCATGGTCTGCGGAAGGTTAACTAGGGTTTTAGATGTATAGATATAGAAGTGCATACCTGCAACACAGTCGAGTCGGAGTCCAGGCTGAGGACACGGTCGTACTGAGTCTGGTTAAAGACCAGCAGCTTGGTGTAGCTCTCCGCCCAAGTAGCTGAACCTTCTATTAGCCGCAGGTAAATAAATCCAGCCTTATTATGCTTTCCCCAGGGTCATCGCAACTTACGATCATTGCTTGCCCTCCGCTGGACCTGTATTGGCACCAACTTGACTCCGTACTCGTCACGGGCCTTGCGGAGCAGCCTGCCGTCGGTGGAGCTGGGATCGTCGACTCTGAACTCGGAGGGATACATCATGAGGCGATCGGCCTTGCTGCCCAGGCGGTGGAGGATCTCAAAGAGCATGACCGAGTTGCAGAGATAGGCCGTGTCGGTGACATACTGGACGTAGGCGAAGCGGGACCAGTCGACACTGTCGACCGTCCCCGACGAAGGCCCGCGGCCATCTCCAGGAGTGAACGTGGCTGGGACAGCGGTCGACGAGCGGAGACGGTCGAAGCTGCTCGTGGGAAGCTGGAGCAGGCCAAAGACGACGAGCAGCAGGACGGCGATGACGACGGCGGCGCGGACGGCCTTGGAGGTCAGCAGCTGCATGATGTTGGGGGAGGCCTGGTTGCCAGGCTCGTCACCAGATCCGGGACGGAGACCAGAGTAGCGACATCTGTCGAGAAAACGTGGGAGGAGACCAGCGATGGCGACCATTGCATCTTTGTGCACTGGATGAAATAAAGAGAGGAGTACAGAGTCGAGGCCAGCCGGGCGCAGCAGAGATGCTGGCCCGGGGTGCCTGTGGGCGATCTGCCATACATGCGCCGCATGATTAGGGCTGTTCGCGGACATCACGTGGGATGACACTGCGTTACCGTACAGGGTATACAGGACTCGCATGGATACGAGTGTATGTACATACCTACATGTAGGGAGGATACAGACCGATGAACCTGCGCAGAGGCCATGTGGAGAACCACGAGGGCAGATCCCCCGGCCCGTGGGCGACCTTTGTATCCGTCTTGCTCGACCTGCCAACCGCAACGCTTCTGCTTCCACAGAGCTGGCGAGCTGGACGCCTTCAGGCTTCAGAAGATAGACGCCGTATCGTCGATACGGCTTTCAGGCCGCCGAAGATAGCAGCAAACCCGACGAACAGGGGTTCGCGCCATCGCAGCCAATCGCGCCCCCCTCGTGCCCCGGTCCGGCGCCGGGACCAACCGGGTTCACGCTCGAGCCGCGCGCGTCGGAAACCCCCGCCGACGCGCTAGCCTCAGACCGCCTACTAAGGTTGGTAGTATGGCGGCGCCCGGGCCGGAGCCAAGACCTCTAATCCAAGTCCACCGATGCAGGGGCCAGGTCCTCCAGGTCCTGCGCCGACATGATGGGCCGACCATCACCACGGCCGAGATGGAGGACGAGCATCTAGCATCGACCGCATACGGCATGTCTCGTCAGTCTTCGGTGGTGCTGGACCACACCAGTATCTGGGATGCAGAGCAGGTGTACGATGAAGACCGTGAGACGGCGAAGATCTTCCACGTTAGGAGCGCGATGCTGACAGATTCCTACACACCAAGGATTAAAAACTGGCTTGCCACCGTCTAACTGACAGGCGGCTGGTATTGGACGCGACGTTGAGGCTCCGGCCAGGCTGTGGTCTCAGTCTGACAAGATGACCCGGCACGTTACAGCCATAAGGCGGCTGTCTAACAAATCAACTGGCAGACGGCCAGCCGGTTCGATAGGTCTGGTCTAGTTCAGATTCTACTACTTGCTGTGGATATCATGCGCTAAAAGAATCTTGCCGGATGTCTCCCTTAGTGCGAGGATGACCGCTGTGTTGGAGATCTCACGGCCACTACGAGTACCATTGTGTTTCTCTCGGGAGCTGGATGGCGGGCAAGGCTGGAGAAGATTGATCATGGCCCATGGATTTCATAAATACAGAGCCGCAACCATGACACTCGTTTTAGCGTCGCAGGAAGTCGCACCCGCCATACCATCTTGTAGAGTGGCCCAGGCATCCATGAGCAATCGGAGCAATTGCAGACGATGCCTAGCCGCCACCATATTGGACGAGCCGACTCTCTACATTAATTCCTCCGTGGAGTTTAAACGCAGTTACCCTGTCTACATACACTACTGTTAAGGAGCCGCCGCCACGATTGCTCCGTTTACTGCTTTGATCCCGACATGGGACCAGTCTCCTCATGGCGTGCGTTGACAGCGATAGTTAACCTTGGCTGCCGCTGCTGTTCGTCTCGACCATTTCTCCTAGGCGTGGAGCATGAGCAGACAATTCTCCTGTCCTAACATCCACCGGCTTTACTACCAGTTACTGGTCAGTCTGGTCATGCTCTTGGCCGCGGTCGTCCTTCAAGCGGAGTGTAACTGCTGGAACTGATATTCTTGTCGCGTGCGTAGTCCATCATTTTGTCAGCCGGTGTCCCCTTCTTATTTCCAGTATCCCACAGTCTGCAATGGTAGCGGGGAGGAAACACTCTATGCCCAGCAGTATTTCCCGCTCGCTGCTCATCAGCAGCCTGCTGGCACTTGTCGCCGGCGATGAGGCTCCATTGCCATTCACCATGACCTGGTCAAGCAAGACCTACGGGCCAGACGGGCCATCGCATGCTGTCACAGTTGGCATCGGGACGCCCGTGCAACAGATCGACCTCTATCCAGGCAGTACTTGGAGCAGCCACATTCTTGGCATCTTCAAATTGCGACAATTCGTCGATATCGCCGGTTTGTTACGGGAAGGAGTCGGGCCTCTTCAACGCGGACCAGTCCTCTACGGTTCTTACGGGTATATCATTTGTGCCCTACGGTACATATGGAAGTTTTGGCTTGGTCAACCGCGCGACGGGTGCTGTCCCCGAATATGCGATCACCGAGCAGTTGGGAGGCCGCGTCGATATTGGCGGTGCTACCGTCATTCCGGATGTCAGCATTGCCTTGATGAACCAGAGCTACCGCGTCTATCCGGGTGGATCGGTCTACCCGGTCGAGGTCGGCACTCTGTCCCTTGGGGGCGCCGAATCTGAACCACACATTTACCACTGGCGATGGTGTACCTGCAATTAATCTGACCTTTGTCAATAGCTACTTGTACACGAGTGGCGGGCCGAAGAAGATTCCGTCGTATTCCTATGGCATGCATATTGGGTCTGTGCCGCTCAACATCCCTGGGTCCCTCATGCTGGGCGGGTATGATCAGTCGCGCACCATCGGAGACGTCTCATCACAGTCGTGCGACAGTGCCGAGTTGACGATTAAGCTTGTGGACATCGGGATCGGTGTCGCCACCGGAGGCTCGCCGTGGGCCTACGCAAGCAAAACGGGCCTTCTGGCGCAGGGAAATTCCTCCATCGATTATGGGACTACTGTGATGGTCCTGCCCACGGAACCGTACATCTATCTCCCGAAGAGCTCCTGCGACTCAATCACGGCAGAGTTACCAGTCACGTACCACGCGAAGTACGGGCTCTACTTCTGGAACACCGACGACCCAGACTACGAGCGAATCGTGAGCTCTCCGGCATGCCTGGCATTCACTTTCCCAAAAGACGAGGTCAACACCGCCAACATCACAATCAAAGTCCCATTTATGCTCCTCAATCTGACCCTGGAGGCGCCTCTCTTGCTTACTCCTACCCCGTACTTCCCGTGCATGCCCTCAGACGGCCCCTACAGCCTAGGTCGGGCGTTCCTCCAGGCCGCATTTGTCGGAGTCAACTGGCACAAGGGCACGGGCGTCTGGTTTCTGGCACAGGCCCCAGGGCCAGACTACCAGAGCACACCGTCTACGACGGTAATCAATCCAAGAACAGCTGGGAAGGCACCTGGGCGCGCCACTGGACCCCTCTATCGACGTCGGGATCAGGATCAGGAGCAGGAAACGCGAGCCTTTCCAGAGGGTCTTCTTCTTCCTCCCCTTCCTCTGATTCCGGTTCTTCTTCTTCACCGAGCAGTCTCTCAACTGGCGCCAGGGCCGGAATCAGCGTTGCCTGCGCCGCAGGAGGCGTCATCATTGCTGCTGGTCTGTTGTTCCTCTACCACTGCCGCCGTCGTACACACCAACCGGTCGGGGCCGGTGTTGACCTGTCAGGAGGGCAAGTCGGCTGCCCTCTTCCCAAGCCCCCCATGGTGCCGTATAGCGATAGCGTTCCTGCCGGTCCCATAGATCATATTGGCGAATACTATGCGCCTCAGAAAACCGCGCGGCCGCAGGAGCCGCAGGAGCTGGATTCGAATAATGGGTCGCATGTGCATGAGTTGCACGGTCACTAGCCGGCTAATTGATTGATTGATTGGTTGATAAGATAACGAGCCGTTCCAATTTTTTTTGTTTTATTTTTTTAATCTTCGCTCAATTCCTATACGTTTATTCTGTTCGGAGCGGATAGAACCCACTCTGTTTTCATGTTTCGGGCGGCGCTGAGTGTGGGGTTGTGGCTGTGGAGCGGAGCTATATCTACTTCTATCGATTTACTTCTATTTATTCCTCCCATATCCGATATATACGTACATACTACCCTTTACCTACACCATCATCTATACAACCTTCCCTATATCTACATATGTACTATATATATTATATCCTAAGCCATACTATACCGTGTACACCATACGTACATACCTACCTGGGCAATTTGACGTTCATAAATCCTGCGAGATTCTTTTTATGTTGTTGTTGTTGTTGTTTGGGGGCGAAGTGCTTCTGCATTTCACGGTCCTTTGGGAAATGACATCACAAATTTTATCAAGTCTTACATCGATCTTATAAGACGAAGTGGCAGCTACTGTCTCTTTGGAAGGGTAACTAGAACTTACAAAGACTAGCCGCGGCAATACTTCCTTTTCAGCCATGTCTGATTTCGTCCTGGAGGTTGAGCGAAGGCAATTCAACTTAAGCTCGAGTTTGAACTTACCACATACCCAGTGAGCTATCGAAGGACTAGAATCCCGTGGCGCTCGTTTGGCTGGGCAAGTTAAACTGCTGTGGCTCCATATGATCCGGCTAAAACTGCTCAAGGAGTTTCGTATCTGTTTTAGCTGAGCCCGCAGCTCCAAGCCATGGAGAAATAAGATGTCTGGCTTCTGCCTAAACATGCTGTACAATACACGGAAAAGCTCTGGTGGCTTAAATCTCACTCTCGAGCCATCTGGATACGCTCACTGGCAATTATGCATAGACATTGTCCACAATTGGGGCAATCCAACTCAGTTTAACGCGTCTCTAGACCTCTCTAGACCTGACAGCGCTGCACAAAGTCTTTCCTTTTTTTTTTTTTTTTTCTCGCTGGGATGGTTCTTGTTAGCTGTAAAAAAAACATAGCATCTTGAGATGTGAGGTACATCAGCGGAACAGATTTTCCATCACAGGAGAGAGAGAATATGGATCGTGTTAGATGGGAACTTCCAGCCCGGTGTCTTGTGCAAGAACCTTGAAATGGAACGAACAATTGTAGACATGTTATTGCTAGGCACCATAGTTGTAAGGTTGGTTCCTTGTCACCTAACTGCGCCGTAGGTACAGTACAACTTGTCACGGGCAGCCCAAAGCTGCTCAAGTTGCTAGCAGCCAGATTCAGCATCCACAGATGACTGTTTTATTTCGCGGAAATAACGACACTGAGTGATAAGGAGGAGAAATATTCAATGCAATGACAGATTCCCTTGTCAATCAGCCGTTTCGAAGTTGCTCTGTTTTCAAGGACCGGAACATGGGGTGACTGAGTTGAGGTGTGGCTCTCCGAAGCCTCCGACTGGCAGAGCTCCAGGAACACCGCACGGGTCAGCTTTTCTCCGCAGCTCCCGCAACCACGACCCCAATACAATTCGAGTTGCATCGCCATTCCCTCCAGTCAAACAGCTCCTCCTCACCATGTCATCAAGACCAGCCTGGAGGAGCCTCTATTACGGTGCAGGCCGGAGGGCCATTGCCCCGCAGGGGCCCTACCGCTGCTTCTCTTGCTCCTTGCACGCCAGACAGGAGCAAACTGGAAAAGCTGGTGACAGTCCACGCATGACGCACTTCGGTTTTCAAACGGTGCCGGAGTCGCAGAAAGAAACTCTAGGTAACTTCCGGAACCACGAGTCTTTAGCTACTGTCTCAATGCTTAGAGGAACTGGATCGTCCTTGGATGCTAACGCCGTTCAGTGGGCAAGGTGTTCAGCTCCGTTGCAGCCAACTATGATCTGATGAACGACCTGATGTCCCTGGGCATCCACCGCCTCTGGAAAGACCACTTCGTCCGATCCCTAAACCCCGGTTCCGCCCTTCCTTCGCGCGATGGGGACAACACGGGCAAGGGTTGGAACATTCTCGATATCGCTGGCGGGACCGGCGATATTGCGTTTCGCCTGCTTGACCATGCCACCAACATCAACCACGACCATGAGACGCGGGTGACCGTTGCGGACATCAACCCTGATATGCTTGCGGAGGGCAAGAAGCGAAGCGTCCAGACCCCATACTTCAACACCAAGCGGCTGTCATTCATGCAGGCGAACGCGGAGAAACTGACTTCGATCCCGGACAACTCGGTCGACCTGTACACCGTTGCCTTTGGGATCCGCAACTTCACGAACAAGGAGGCCGCGTTGGCGGAGGCGTTCCGTGTGCTGAAACCCGGTGGCGTGTTTGCGTGCCTGGAGTTCAGCAAGGTGACCAACAGCCTGTTCGACGAGGTGTACCAGCGGTGGAGCTTCGGTGCGATCCCGCTGATCGGCCAGCTTGTGGCTGGCGACCGAGCAAGTTACCAGTATCTGGTGGAGAGCATCCAGCGGTTCCCGAGCCAGGAGGAGTTCCGCGAGATGATCCGCGCGGCTGGGTTTATGATCCCCGGGAGGGGGTATGAAAACCTCACGTGTGGAATCGCGGCTATCCACAAGGGTGTTAAGCCCCTTCCAAAGCCTTGATCGGTTTTTACTTGGAAGACTGCCATCCGGACAGTATCCGGCATTCTTATGGTCATGCTAGATGCGACTGGAAGTTTGTCAGTCTGGTATATGCCTACTTCCAACCACCCAGTCGGACGCATAATAGGAATCCCCTCTCCGAAGTAGACGCTCAGTTGACAGCGCTACCTTCACAACATGTACGCTTCTTGTCACCGCCGGCTGCAGCCGTCTTTTTGCGCCATGCTTCTGTGGCTCAGAGGATACGGCCCGCGGCGTACAAGATCTGGATTTTTTTATGTATGGCTCTCCTGGATGACGGAATGTCTTGTATTAATAGATACCTTATATCTGATGCAACATTCGATATCGGATCTGTTGTTCCAAACGTAGATTGCTGTGTTACTTGGGAATGCGGGGGCAAGGATCGGAGAAGGGATCCTGTTGAGCAGACATCGAGATCGTGACCGATCTGGCATGCACCCCCGCAGTGGATCATCCAGGGCTGCTCAAAGAGACGCAGGACGTTTCTGCAACCCCAACCTCTGCTGAATAATATTATTATCACGTAGCCTCCGCAGCGACAATATCGAAATCGTCCATGGCGATGGTGTGATCAGCTCCGAGGCCAGCCGTCTGGCCGGAGTTAAGGGGGTCGCCCTCGGCTTTCCTCACTAACGCGGGCCGCGCGCCCGTGCCCACCACGGCCCCCTCCTGCCCCTCCATCCGCACGAGTTTTTATCCATTGCTATCGACAGGGCCGTGTCCTGGATCTCTTCTTCATCCCGGCTTTTACCTTTTCTCTGTCTGCCTACCCCGGTCGCGTTGACGTGCAGTGGGGCCTCTTTTCGTCCAGGTGAATACGTTATCAATCATCGTCGGGATGGACTTTGCAAGCGCCGGCCTCGGCCGCTACCCCTCCTCGCTTTAAATCTGATATCCATCTCTGTGCCATCCTCCTCCTGCGGAACTCCAGGGGCCCATCTCTGAGGGCATCGGGGTTCCATCTCGCGCAGTATCGCCATCCAGCGGACGTGCACCTGCCAGCTGTTGGCGCGGCAGGCCGACAGGCAATGGCCTTTGCTGCGCTTATGCGCAACAAGCAGCAGCCGCCCACCCCCTTGTCGCCCTCGTTGCCTACCTCGATGCCGTCGGTCCAAGATGCCATTCCCCCGCTGCCCATGACGCCACCAGATCCAGTCGATCCCCGGACCCGCGCGAGCGAAGATGCTGCGTCTGTGGTCACTGCGATCCATGTCATCTCGACGGAGCGGGCTGCGCTCGCGAACCTGGAACACATCTACCGGACAGACCAACTCGCGCAGGAGAATTTCAGTCGCGCTGTGACGCAGATTGTCAAGACCATTAAAAATGGCGGCAAGTTGGTTGTGTGCGGAGTGGGGAAGAGTGGGAAGATCGGACAGAAGCTGGAGGCGACGATGAACAGCTTGGGGATATACAGTGCATTTCTGCATCCAACGGAGGCTTTGCATGGGGATCTAGGAATGATCAGACAGGTAAGACCCTCTGCGCTCCTTCATGAGACAGTAACAGGCTCCTTGCTTGTGGGCAGCGATGCTGACAGCTCATAGAATGATACCCTTATCTTGATATCGTTTTCTGGACGAACTCCGGAGCTAAAGCTGTTTCTTCCGCATGTTCCATCCACTGTGCCCATCATTGCAATCACCGCGCACATGCATCCATCGACCTGCCCTCTGCTATCGTATCAAAGCCCGGATATGGGCATCCTTTTGCCTGCTCCCATCCACGAAGACGAAGATGTCTCGTTCGGTGTGTGCGCTCCGACAACATCAACAACCGTTGCACTGGCTCTGGGAGATGCCCTCGCCCTGGCTGTAGCAAGAAGACTACATACAAAACCTGGCAGAGGACCAGCAGAAGTCTTCAGGAGTTTCCATCCGGGAGGTGCCATTGGAGCTGCCTCTTCGGTGTCGACTCCCAGTTCGATGTCGACATCAGTCTCAACGACATCGTTAACCTCAATGCCTCCGGATTATCTCCAGGCAAAGCCAGTCGAGCAGATCCCACCATCAGAAAAGACATCATCCGTGCAGTTGTGCGGTCAATTGATCTCTGACATTGCCGTCCCGCTTCAGCAGATTCCCACTGTTACCTCGGCCACTGAAGTCCGAGTACTTGATGTTCTCCTCACGGCGATACAGCATCCAAACGCCAAATCCTGGGTCAAGTTGTCTCCCACGGAAGTCGTTCCGCCGCGACGTGTCCGCTCCTTGTCGCTGGGAAGCAACGTAGACATGAGCGTCTCGGATCTGCCAAGCCCACTCTGCGTTGATCAGAAGGATTGGCTCCGTGTACCTGCGTCAAGTACGGTCGATGAGGTGCGGCGATGGCTCTCGGACTCTGAGAGAGCTGAGTCTGAGGCACCCGTCGTCTGTGTGGTGGATGACGCAGCACAAGATCAATGTTTAGCCGTCGTAGAGGCAGAAGACGTCTGGGGCGATCGCGGATGACTCTGCTGGCATATGCTGTACCATTTTCTCACGAATGCTTACGAACATAACCTCCCCTTTATTTTACACTTTATGCACATGTGGCTCGCTTCGTGTCCATGATTTTCCCTGTGGATAATTGCACCTTTTACGCACAGGATCTATATATTCCTACACGGTGAGCTGTACGATCTCATCTGCTTAAGAGCATTGGCGGATACCTTGTCTTTCATTTGCGGTCATACTTGACGTTCCCAAAGGGTCGGCCTTCCATCAGCATGTTTTCTGTTTTTACTCATATTTGTGTCTGCATTGTCTTTACTAGACATATGGGTTAGTCCATAACTCGATGATCTTGACATCACAGGTGCCAGAGGACCTGAAATTCTCTAAGGGAGGACAGGCAAGATTTGTTATTGTTCCATCTTTACGTTTCACTCTACAATATTCAAAGCCTATCTGAGACAGAGCTAACTCTAGGTTTACCATATCGAGTCTTTCAGGGACCAATTTCCTGAGGACTCCTCGCTCCTAGTTCACCGCTGCGCGAGGAACTATATGAAGAAAAGCGCCTAAACGAGGCATGTGACAGGCGATACCTTTCTCAGTTCAGTCCCGGCCCATACGAAAGATCCAATATACCATAAACGAAACGATCTGAAGGGCCCGAATTACTTGACTGTTCCCGAAAGTCGGTTTGCGATATCAGATCCGTATTCTTCCTCAGTCTGTTTTCACCCGCGTGCAGGCCGTCAGCTTTTCAGATCTTCGCGGATAGAGTTACCATCGTAGCTGTGAAATCATCTCTGTTTTCTGTATTCGGGTTATATATTGGAAGAAAGCAAAAATATTGCGTTTGCCATGGGCAATAGATATCTGCATTCCGGACATGTCTAAACAAAAGATGCCTTGAAAGGCCACCGTTGGGTGGAACGCTTCTGGCAGAATTAACTAGAGTGCAGAATCTTGATATATGGTAAGATTGGTTGAAGAGACTAACAGACACAGCATCGAGAATGGATCATCTGGACAGAAACGATTGGTGGTTCAAACCAACGCTACTGCTTCAACTTCTCCGACTAACAACTCAGCAGGATAAAAAAGGACAATACATCCTTAATAAATGCCGTTGTGATCACTCATTTCTCAATTTCCTGAATCATCACGCTAACCCTTTTGCAGACGAGACTGGTGTCTTCGATGATCAAAAAAGCATCCTGGCTAGCCAGCCAAGTATCAGAGTTGACCAGTAGTTTGCAAAAGGTGCAGCGGAATGCGCTGCGCCGATTGGACCTGAAGCAGCTGTTGAACTTGATTCTGAAGATGTACTTTCGGAACCAGGAGAAGGACTTGAAGCGGACGACGATTCCGGAGTCGAAGTGACCCTTGGTGTGCCGGTTGTGCTTGCCGGAGTCGGAGTACGAGATGGTGAGAAGCTGCTGGTGCTCGACGCGACGCTCGACGAGCTCGCCGGGCTCAAAGTGGAAGGAAACGAATCACTCCCAGAATCATCATCCCCCGACCCCGTCCCCGTCGGCTCCAACGACGGCACAGTCAACGTCGGAACGCTGAAATCGAACCCCGTGCTCGTCGCCACGAGACAGTTCCCGCCGCGCGACGGGTTGCACATGTACCCGACCTCGCAGCACCCGCCGTACGAGCACCTCGGGCCCGCGCCGCACGGTACGTCGCAGACGGCGAGGCCGGATGAGTAGGTGCACGCTGCGCCGCGCGGGCAGCACCCGTTGCCATCGGGGCAGACGGTCTGCGTTATTTCAGGACATGAGAGGTCCTGGCGGGGGAAGAGGTCCCCTTCTGCTCCGAGGATCTTGGAAACCGGTGCAGCGGCGAGTATAAGGTCCGCGGTGACGGCGGTGCCGTAGGCGAGGACGGCGGTAATGATTAGAATTATTGTCGTAGCATGCATTGTGTGTGAGGAAGAAGCCAGTCGTAGACTTGAAGTAGATAGATAGCAATGCAAAGTAAAATGTCTCAAGGCCTCATGTCATGTCAACAAGACCGAGGGAGACTCAAATAGCAGTATGTAATACGTTATGTATGTACGTACTCAGATCTGGGAAAAGAAGACAAACATCTTATCATTACGCAATAACAAAAAGCACAGGCATATCGCTCTCGAGAGCAGACGGGCGGTGCGGCTCTTAAATATCTAATGTCAACACCCAAGGCAGACTCGCCTCGACCGCCACCTCGTATTCAAGCCCAACTTAGATACCTAGGAGGTAGTTACTATTCGACGCTGACAGCACACTGCTACCTTATGTACATACATAAGCCTGCTAGGCAAACACGGATACGAGAACAGACAGCCTCGTCATCCATTCAGGTTGAATCCCTGGGTTCTGAGAAGGGCACGCTACACCAACTGCGTGCGTGTTAGATAGACGGGCTGCTAGGTTTTTTTTTATTATTGACAAGGCTGAGGGATGAGGGTCTGGAGAGGGACACGACACGTATGCTTCGTATCTTCGTATTTATTTTATTTTGGGAGAGTGGTTGGGGGGGAGGGGGGGGGGATGGATCTTGTGGATCGTGGATTGTGATACGGCTGAGGTTTGGGATAATGGCTAGCAAGTAGGTCCCAGCTGGAGACACAGCTATGATGTCAGGTCAGGATCAAGATAAGGTGGTGTCCTTGGATTCGAAATGGAAGGTGCTGGGGTCTGGGAACAATCTTGTATTTATATTGTCATCAAAGGAGTGTGCGACTACGCCGACAGTTCACAGATAAAGAATGACAGAACTTTGCAGCGGCAGCAAGTGCAGCAGCCTGTATGAGGGCTCTCTTAGATGGGAGTCCAATCTTCCGTGGCATTGTCACTGACGGGGTCCATTCAGGGTATGTAGATAATGATTTCATCTTGAATCTGCCACTTTTTTGCTGACAGAAATAATGCCAAATATTTCATCAGACTGATGCCCGTCTCCAGAACATAGACGAGGCTCATGAAAGCATGTGCCTGTGGCTGCTGAAGCAACCTGAGTATCAAAAGTGGCTGAGTCCAGAACAGTTAAATTTTCATGGTGGCTTCTTTTGGATCAAAGGGAAGACTGGGGTGGGAAAGTCCACAATGATGAAGTACATCTTCATACATACAAAAGAAAAAATGAAAGACACAATTGTATTATCCTTCTTTCTTCAATGCTCGGGGAGACTACTTAGAGAAAATCAACTCTTGGAATGTATTGATCACTATGGTTCCAGATTCTTACAGCCCTTCCAGTTAAGCTGCAAAAATCATATTTTGACGCAGTATCTGACAGCGGCGGAGCGGAACTTTTTATTGGAATTTTGGGGAGTTGAAAATGATTGAAAATGATCCTTTCTTCTCCAATCCAGCGTCTTGACGATTACTGCCTATTCCTTTTTATTGACACCATTGGTAAATGCGAGGAGCAACATGCCTAAGATATTATCTCCTTCCCAGAGGGCTTAAGACGCTCTCCGGTCTCGTCTGGCGTTGATTTAAAAATCTGTCTGGCGAGCCGCCACTATCCCCATATCCGCATTGATCGAGGGATGGATTGAGCTGATAATGGAAAATCACAGAAAGGGTATCAGAAAGTATGTTACCAGCAAACTCAGAGCCGGACGATCCCAGAAAATCAAGGAAATTAAAGCAGAAATCTGTCAAAGAGCAGCTGGCGTATTTCTCTGGGTTGTACTTGTGGTTCAGATGTTGAATGTGGCCTTCGATCACGGTCGTGTTCAGGCAGTCCGCCAGTGTCTGGATGAAATACCAGGTGAGCTGGACAATCTCTTTAGTGACATTCTTACCAGAGACAATAAAGATAAAGAAGATTGAAGATCTTATTTTTTGTTTGCAGTGGATCTTGTTTGCACAAAGACCACTAACATGAGAAGAATTCTACTTCGCAATATAGTTTGAAAAGTCCAGGCTGGTCGAACGGAATGCTGACGAACATACAGACCTAGCGATTAAACAGTTCATCCTTAGTGTTTCTAAGGGGCTAGCTGAGACCACGAGGTCCAAGGATCACACTGTTCAATTTGAGTGCGAGACTTTTTTTTTTTTTTTCCTGCTGAGAGATGGGCTGAGCAAGCTCCAACCGACCAAAAAAATACTTGATGGGCAGACACCATTCTCGATCGCTTCATCATGGGAAGCAAAGACATTCTGAAGCTGCTTCTGCGCGCTGGCAAAGTTGATACCAATTCTCAGGATCTGAATGGACGAACCACCATTATCCTGGGCCGACGGGGCCCGTGGCTTCCAGACAGCGAGAGATCAGGCTTACTCAGAGACAACTGGAACGACCACGAGGGCGTGAAAATAACTACTCAGGACTGGTGTGGCTGATGTTAACAGTAAGGATGCCCTCGGCCAAACACCGGCGTGGTGGGATTTGGCATTTTTATCACATCATCAATGATCCTCGGAAAAAGCGATAGCAGTGCTATTATGAAACATCTGATCGATCATGTTCCAAGTCAGGATGAGTCAAAGAAAATGGCTGAGATGAAGAAGATGCTTGCAAAGAATAAGGATGACTCCCTTGAAGATATCATATCAGTGAATGAGTTATATATATCAGCCATTGGGATCGCCGTCGGGAATATTGAAGATGTTTAAGGGCACCATTTTGCATACGCCCGCTAGGACGAGAGGGATAGAACAGGAAAATGGCACATCCAGAATTGTTAATCGATTCAGCCTGAAGAACCTCGACAGCTTGATTGAAGCAACTGCATTTTGGTGATTCGGAAGGCAATAGTCCTGACAGTGAGGAGGGTTCCTCTTTTTTTTTTGGGAGGTCGAAAGGAAGAATGGTTAAATTTTTTTTCTTATATTACAGAAAACAACTGTATGCTATTTTGTGGTAAAAGGACAGACTCATGTCCGATCTATTACATTCTGCGATCTCGGAGCATTCTGGAGAAATCTTCTTTTCTCTCACTGCGGTCACATGTACTTAGATGGAGAAGTATGAGAAGCTGTTTTGATTGAAACTCTGGAAGAGACAATTAAATGTATGCATGGTGATGATACTAAGTCTTTAATATAAATACAAGGACAAGTAGGTAGCTTTCAATATGTTCGGGGACGGACCGGCTATGGGCCGATAATACAATAGTATTACTTGCCAACAGATGCTAGTGTTGGAAGAATAGCAGACTAAGGGAGGATTAACAAGGTCATGATCAGCATATATATGTAAGGTTAAAAAAATGAACAGTTTGCTGGCTCCTGTAATTATAGAGAGAAAAAAATAACCTCTCCAGCTCCTTGCCGGGTCTAGGGACTGGGAATAGCATTGTCTTGAGCGTTCAACTGACGGTTTTCCGGTCCCTCGCCGATGCTATATATGGAAGTCTTGATGTAGTACAGTACAAATACTAGAGATAAGTCTAACTAAAGTTAAAGTACAGGCGCACCTTACTGGCTCAGACTGCCTTGAGATCCTGATAGCTCCCTTGGACACCTAGAAACTGCCTTCTACTTCTGGGCTTCTGCCCGCTCAAAGCTGCTCCCTTAGACTGCCCTATGCCCACTCCTCTCACCTGTGTCATGTGATTAATCAAAGCGGCTTACACTGCCGCACAAGCAACCCTAAACTGGTTGTCAATGGAATGCGATTTGGGGGAAGACTATTATAGTAGATAGGTAACTGTAGGTATGGATTCTCCCCATGGGATACCCTTTTTTCCCCCCCAGTATGAATTGTGTATCTGGCCACACACACACACGCCCATATGTCCGGTAACATGTCAACTACAGGGAGAAAATTACACAGTGTAGTATAGGTATATATATATATACATCGTACGCAGGTGGTGATAACTCAATTCTTCCTTTAACCAGGCAAAAAGCAAAGCAACCGCAGGGCATTGCATGCAGTGGATATGGACTATGGGACTTTCGTGTTAGTCTATTCAGTCCTCTGCCCCTACGCTCTTGTCCATTCCTTGCTTGCAACTAACGGACGGATGACAGAAGTTCTTCCTAAGATATGATGGATCTGTGTGGTTCATCTCGTTGAAACTCTTCCCTTCTATTTGTTTTAGTAGATATATATTAGTTAGAAAGAAAGTAAAAAAAAGGAGAGAGAAGAAAAGAGAAGAGAGAAGAAGAGAGGAGAACAGAGGAAAAGAGACTACAACTCACTTACCTTTCTAGAAAGGCAAGGCAGATATGCATGAAAAAAAAAGAGGAGACAGGAAGAGAGAGAATTGCCTGCAAAAACAATAGAATACCTATAACAGGTTGTGGTTAGGATATCCAGAGCCCGGACCCAGACATCCCGCTAAACAGAAGCAGTGCCGTTATTGATAAGATCCGCGATCTTCTCCGCCAGCATATCTGCCAATGAACTACAGTTAGCCGACGATTCTCACAAATCCCTAAAACTGCACTTACAAACCGCGCTCTGGGGATGACCCGGCGGCAGGAGCGGAAACGCACTCGCGTCGACGACCCGCAAGTTCTTGACCCCGTACACCCGCGTCTGCGAATCGACCACCGCACCGGGGTCGTCCCTCCGCCCCATCTTGCACGTACACGACGCATGCCACACCGTCATGAGGTTGTTCCGGATGACTTCGAGAATCTCCTCGTCTGTCGAGACTTGCGGGCCCGGGTAGTACTCCTCACCGATGATCACGGGCTCCATACCATTGCTCGCGAAGGCATCGCGCACACGCTTGAATGCGGCGATGGCGACCTGCACATCTGTCTCACTGGTCAGCCAGTTGGGGTTGATGAGCGGTGGGTCCGTGATCGAGGATGATCGGATCGTCACGTTGCCGCGCGATAACGGCGCGGCGAGGGCGCCGAGGATGGTGCCGTATTGGTAGCCATCCAGCGGCTGGTTGAGGAGCACGTTGGAGAAGTCGCCGAGGTAGCCGGGGCCGGATAGATACTTTTGATCATGTCAGCGGAGTCATATTCTACCAGATGAGATATCGGTACATGTTGTAGACCTTAACCCACCTCAATATGAGGCCAGTCATCCGGGAACCCCGCTAGATCCCGCTGAGCTTCCGCCGTAAAGTTGCCCAGATACGAGTCAGGAACCCTTTCGAAGCCAAGATAATCCACCACATTGTTCGCCAGGGGCCCGTTCTTGTTCAGCGTATAGTTCACCAGCTGCTCGGCCAGATACACCGGATCGCGGGCGACTCTGGTAAACGTGTCGACCCTGACTCGGTAGCTGGGTCCGAAGAAGATGTGGTCCCACATGTTCTGTCCCACGCCCGGCAGATCGACCACCACGGGGATGTCGAACTGCGCCAGCATGGAGGCAGGTCCGATCCCGGAAAGCATTAGGAGTTGCGGCGATTGGAACGCGCCGGCGGACAGGATGACTTCCTTGGCGGCGTGGATCCGGTAGGTCAGGCCCGTGGACCGCACCTCGACGCCCGTCGCGGTCTTGTCGCCGTCGAAAAGGACCCTCTGCGCCATGGTCTCCGTGTAGATGTTCAGGTTCGGATTGCCTTCTTTGAGGGCAGTCTGGATGAACGACGACTCGGCGCTGCTCCGCGTCTCGTCGGACGGTCGAATCGTCACCGACGGATACTGCGACCCCAGCAGTGTTCCCGAATTGAAATCCTGGACGTCGGCAATGCCGATGGCCCGCATTCCCCGTTCCATCCAGCTCGAAAAGGGCGCGGCGTAGTTTGGGTAGGACACGTGCAACGGTCCGCCTGTCGAGGAGAAGGCCGCGGGGTTATACTGCGCGGAGGCGTTGGCAGCACGTTTGCTCGTATTGGGAGGCGTGAATTGCACGCTCTTCTGGAAATAGGGCAAGAGATTGTCAAAGGTGTAGCTTTGGTCGTCGACGAGGTCGGCCCATTGCTGGAAGGTTCCTTCGGTGCCCCTATACAGTGTGTAAGTTCGGGACAGGTTGAGAAGTATGTGGCTCGTGGTCGTACCGTAGGTACATCATAGTGTTCAGAGCGGATCTACATCATTATTGTTAGCCAGCGCATATATCTCATTCTCCCAGGGGCAAGGGGGTCTGCCTACGATCCACCCAGACATTTCCCGCGCGCATAATGCACCGCTCGTCCATTAGCACCAGCCTGCTTCTCCGTCACAAACTTCCAGTCGACAAGCGGATCTGAGTCAGTGATATCAGCCCCAACAAAGACGAGATCGCCGCCAGGAGTCGACGCGAGGACCGGTTCGCCCAGCTCGTAGAATCCTCCTGCTTCGATGAGGGCAACGCTGTGTCCGGCTTGCGCGAGGCGGGTCGCAATCGCGCTGCCCGCTGTCCCTCCGCCAACAACGACGTAGTCGTATGTCTGCTCGATCCCGATCGCGCCGGCGAGCGCGCCCAGGGTGCCTTGCACGAGGCCATCGGGGATGTCGGCGGATAGGGCTCTCAGCTGTCGTTGATACGGAGATGGGGCGGTCACGGCCAACAGTGGCGAGGTGGCCAGAACAATGACAGATAAACCGACCATGGTGGATCAGTGGAATATGCGGCCATGACAATGAGAAACACGGGGACGAGAACCGAAGCATAGATATATACGCCGCATATACCGTCCACTGTGTTAGGATATGTACCGTGCATGTGCGAAGTGCAGTACAGTACGTGCTACATATGAGGGGTTCAAGTAGCACAACCAGACAATCAGCACAGGGCAACTGGTTTGTTGATCTCAGCTTTCTGGATCGAAACCGAGGTGAATGCCGAAGGAACCTGCATGTGAAGTCATAGGACTGGCACGATGATGGAGCGATGTACTGTGCTGTACAGTCCAGAGCAAAGCGTCAAAGAGGCCTTATTCAACAAAGCAACTCCAAAAAGGGTGTGAGTGTACAGCAAGGTTATCTCTCAACAGAAGGATAGTGGATAAGGCTTATGCGTGATCTGTGAGAGGATGGGTGCTGTTATCTGATCTCTGGATATAGACATATCTATATCAAGATGTCAGACAGCCAAAATACCAGTATCTGACTGCAACTAGTGGCCTTGGCCGCTTTTTGTAGTCGAGCGGTATTTTTGGTCAACACGAGATAATGCAATGTGGACTTCGCGCTGAAATGCAGTGAGTGCATGGAATGAATTAGGAGGACTGGTTTATTCTATAGAAGGTTTGTTGAGAGGTACAGAGGGAAAAAAAAGGGGGATATCAACAACTTGGTAGTGTGGTTCATGCGCTTCCCTTGTTTAATAGCTCATCGACGGGTATATCAGGAACATGCTGCTGAAGGACGGAGAGGGTTTCCGCCCACGTCTTCTCGTAGAGCTTCTTGCCCTCTTCACTTGTTATTAACTCTCCCATCCTGAAAGTCTGCTTAGCGTCCATGACATCTCTATGATTAGGTTCCGGGGACAACTTACGGCGAATAAACATCATTCGTCCAGAACCTCCCGTTGCTCTCGGGCTCCAGCATCGTGGCACTGACGAGGGCACGGCTCCCCTGCTCCGCCGTGCGCGAGATGAGAGTCTGGAAGAGCCTGCCCGGGACCTTGATGTACCACGGCCAGGAGCGGGTGAGGTCTGTCTTGCAGAGCCCCGGACAGGCTGCGTTGATTATTATGTTGCTGTTCTTTTTGCAGTCTGCAAGACCCAGCATGCAGTACAGCCCGGCTAATTTGACCAATCCGCACTGTCTTCGGTGTTGAACTTGGACGGGTCGTTGATCTCGTCTAGAAGGCTCCTATTGCTGTCTAACCAGTCCGGCTTCGCCTCCATGTGCGCGAGGCTGTTGACGAGGGTCAGATGCGGAGACGTGCCCGTGGCGGTCGCCGTCTCGCGCAGCTTTTGCAGGAGCAGGATCGTAAGCAGTGCCGTCGAGAGCACGTTTACGTGCAGCGCGAGATCCCAGCCCAAGGGACCGGGCGCAAATTTCGGCGTAGCAAGGCCAGCGCATAACAGGACGACGTCCAGTCGAGGGACGTTTTTGCTGACCTCCTCCGCGAAAGCCTGGACAGAGGCGAAATCGCTCATCTCGACCTGCATGACCTTGATGATACTGGGAGCGCATTTTGTTCGGCGCACGATCTCGGCCTTGGCGGCCTCTCCCTTCGCGATCGTGCGGACGCCCAGGATCAGTGACGACGCGCCCAGCGCGGCGTATTTGAGTGTGGATTGGAAGCCCAGGCCGGTGTTCGCGCCCGTCACCAAGACGGTCTTTCCTGCAAAGGAGGCATTCTTGGGGTCGGCGGGCGGGTTCCTCTTCGCCCACAGGAACCAGGCGAGGAGACGGGCTGGCTCGGAGGGCAGGACGCCGCGAGAGTCGGTTTCGTCAACGGCGGGAGGCGATTGCGATGACATTCTGGAGCCACGAGGATAAATTGGAGCCTCTTCAGCATTTGGAGAGGGAAAAAAAAGCCTGTTGAAACTGTTGAAATCAGAAGGGATGCAGCATGGGGTTCCGCGCAATACCCTTCCCTACATATGTAGGTCATGATGTACATGTACATACATACGCAAAGGTGGGACTTGACGCAACCATGCATATACATGAGACGCCTAAAAACAGGCAGAGAAATCAAATCGGGTCTTCGGCCGAATTTACGGCCGTTGTAGTTGTCGTCTCTGGGAGCAGAGCGCGCGAGGCGCGTGCATGGTAACAAACATGATGCAGGGTGTGTCTGTTCTGATAATCCCGAGGTCCTGCTAGAAAGATTGGTAGAGTTCTCAAGGTTCACGGAATAGCGTTGAACAACATCAAAACTTCATAATGTGATGGTGGGTCGGAGCATTAGTCACATTAGAAAAGACAAGGACTGCATCAGCATCTGACTCAAAAGTTGTTATACCAATACGTACTTATTTAGCTCTATCTCATCTGTAGCAAGATTCGGGGAGGGGGACGTGAGGGTGGTTGAGTAGCAGATAGTAACTAATGGGTATGCTGACCAATTCCTGTACTACTGTAAAGAGGGGGATGGACGTTGTCGACTTCAGCTCCAGAAAGAATTGGCAGTATTATTATGAATACGGCACCCCACAAGACCTTCCATGCCGGTGTGTAAAATGCCTGCAGGAATAAGACATAACATACTTCTGGGTACAGCAGGGAGCTTTAGAAGAATTGGTAATTGAATACAAACACCATGCCTATGTGACTGGAAAAGCAAGACAGTCACAGTTTACAAGCTGATTACACCTGACACGAGCATTAATTGCCATTGGAAAAAGCTTTGTTCCTTATTACAGACCGACGCCTCACAGCAACTATCTATGCTCACAGGCTTGATCATTATAAATACATGATCTTGAAGCCGCGCAAAAGGTAGGATGCAGATGATCTGAGCCTGCGATTTTTGTGGACTGAACTTTTTGACAATTTTCACTGATATTTTGGAGCATATATACATACAAAAGCCAGTCCCAAATCACAACACATGCTGCTGGTGTAGGCGAGGGAGTACTGCACAACAAAGAGATAAATACTGACAGTGACTGCAACTGCTCAGATATCGTGGCTTTTTTCATGTTTTATTTTTTTATGTTCTTCTACCAAACCGTGAACACGATATTCATCCCATGCTGAACATCCAGACGAAAGAACCAACTGTCAGAAGAAGAAGCACACCGGTCTTTAAATCCGGTGTTGGTTTGTCTCGAGTGTTGTGTAGTCAAGTGCACTTGACCAGCTCAGTTCTGTTGAACCCTGGTTCGACGGTTGGGGAGCTCCCAAAGCGGAATCCTCTTCCATGCTCTCTCTCTCGATGGAGCTAATCTGGCATCGGTGCAGAGGTACTATTATTTTTTACCCACCGGAGGCAGGCAAAATAAATAGGGCAAGAACACCTATATTTCTGAAAGGAGCAGTACTCCCCGTACTACTGTTTTGGGAACAGCGAGGCAACTAGGACATATCGCCTGGTCTCTGGACTTTTTGTTTTCGGATGGATATCTATCAGCAACTGAATTCCCGACGCTTCCTGTCTAAATAATTAAGGACACCGAGGTTATTTATGCACAGTACATACATACATACAAAGGGTATAACAACAACGCCGCAGAAGAAGGACAAAAGATTCCCATGTGCAATGGCTGCGTCGCTCGTACCGTTCGATGCATCCGCAGCAGATAATCATCAATGATAGGTGTGCAAAGCAAATAATAAGCCACCGCGCTCTATCGAGAGGACAAAGAAATGGTCGACTGCAGGAAATGGTAAACTGGTGGGTTCCATTTATATCCGGACCCAGTTAAGATGCATCGTCGCGCGGCAGTGATGGAGGCAGGGTAGTCTCAGGACGTCTCGCGCCCGAAACTCGGCGCAGACAGACGCCGGTACGCTTGAGAGATATCTGAAAAGCAGGCCCGGGGCATGTTCCGACTGCCAGAAAAGGTAACGCTCCACGCCGTCGGTGAAGCCAGGCAGACACTGGAACACGTCATCAACCAACCCCGAAGGACAAGGGGACTCTGGGTCCCACGCTCGGCCAGGCGACGTTCATGAGCCCGCATGTCGAAGCAAATCCCGCAGAGCCCGAAGCCGGAACTGCGCGGCTGATCTGCGATGGAGATGACAGCTATGACCCCGCTAACGGGATCCGTTCGATTTTCCCTCGGGTTCCTTTCCTTTCCCCTTATCGCTGGATCCGGAGCCGGGGGTTCCATCATCCACGTAGAGGCGGTGTTGCTCGATGTAATGGATCACAGGGACCGGGATCAGGTAGCGCACGCTCATCTCGCGCCTCAAGAAGAGCCGTATCTTGGTGCTGCTGACGTCATTCTGAATGAGCTGTTGGATCACATAGATGTTATCCTTCCACTGCTGCAGGGCCGCGAGGGCCTCGTCGATGTCCGTACCGCTGCGCTCGACGATGAAAGTCTAGACGGCCATCAGCACCGCAACAGGGATCACGTAAGAGGTAAAAACGCACCCCATATTTGCCCAAGATGTGGTCCAAATCCTTCTCACTCCACACGCCCGGCGTAGACATGGTATGGACCAGATCGGCGCCCGCAAGCAGCGCGATCCGCACCGGCTTCCGGGTGCCGTTTCCAGCGTCAATGCCTTTGCGGACCGTGTTGATCTCGTAGTCGAAGTGGTCTAGGACGACGGCCGTCGGCTGATATTCCTTGTGCATCGGTTCCCACGTGTCTGTCATGAGCCAGTCGGAGGTCTGCTCGGTCGCGAGCTGGCACATTGCAACACTGTCAACAGTATCAGCTGCCCGTTCACAGCGCCAGCGGGAATGGGGTGCCGTACCGATGCTCTGCGCTGGCAAGACCAGCCTTGCGATACGCGTCGGACACGGGGGAGAGGTAACCTCCAATGAGCTCAAAATTGGTGCTGAACTTGACATAATCTGCGGCGACCTCACTTCTCTCTGTCAGTATTTTTTTTCTTCTTCAGTCAAAATTCATTAAAAAGAGGGGGAATACAATAATCTCAAATGTAAATATGTGATCGGGGAGAACGATCCGCATGCGACCAAGAGGAGCGGTGTTTTATCCGGATCGTCCATGACGCGCTTCAAGCGATGCTCGGGGAAAGTGTAGTTATTCATGGGCGCCGGCAGCATGGCGGGCGACGGCTGGTGGACGTCGTCGCTCTTCTCTCCGGCCATGTCTGCCATGGTCGCGATCAGACACAGACCTCAAGGCGATCCTGCCTGGAGGTCTATCTGGCGGAATCGAGAAGGGTGGGAGGAGGAGAGGAGAGGATGGCGGATCGAGGCGGAGGTGACCAGAGTGAGGGGGCGAATCAGGCTGGGCGGGCGGCGGCTTATATGGCGCCGCAGGGCGGGAATGACGGAGCACGTCCGGGGAAAGACGACGGGAGTCACCGCACGACAAAAAGGAACCACGGTGTGCCCCGGAGATTACTCGATTTGTTGATGGCTGAAAAAGTCAAAGGGTCTTGGGTTATGCGTTATGTGGGTGGGGGAGAGGAGGCAGCTTCGGAGCCGTCGTCACCGCGCGCCAGCGTGGGGCCGCAAAGCTGGAGAGAGCACGCGAGCCACTGTGGTCGACGAAGACGGTGCGGAGGGGTCGTCACCACACAGGAGAGAGATATCAGCAGCTGGCAGAGAGGGATCGCAGTGTCCAGAGAAGAGAGGAAGATGGGTGAAGGAGCAGAAGAGGAAGAGGAAGACGAGGGCGAGGGACGGATGAAACGAAAGCGAAACGCGGGGAGAGTCGAGGTCGGAGGACGAGCAGACTGTTAGAGGACGACTCCAAAGCACGCAAGACACTCCCAGCAGGGACATCAGGGATTGATGCGCCCTGCGATGCGATCAGTTCGACCATGCGGTTCTCCCTGTCCCGTTTCCCGTCGGCTGCTGTGGTCTATGCTGCGTCCCCGCAGGGCCATGGCAGTGGGATGTTGGAGAACACATCCTCCATGCGGCTCCGAAGGATGTTCTGCAGCAAGATTAGTGAGGTACCTGGGCCGAGCAGATCCATGCCCTTGTCTGGATATCCGGGGAAGCCAGCGGAATGCCAAAAACCGCTGGTCGGGCTGTGATGAGAGGGGTTTCTGTCTTGCCCCTGTACAGTAGTAGATCAGGCATATAGCGTAGAGGACCTTCAGGGTCCGTAGCAGCAGGACGAGGCCAGACGGCAGAGGCCCTGCGCAACCATCTACTTCAGGATTGATCGTCTTGCACGGTGCACGATATCGCTTGTCCTGTCCACGGCCCTTCCTCCTCCATGCCCACAGCAGCAGCGGAGACGTGTCTGCCCAAGGCGTCCAGGCGGTGCGCTGTACGCTGCGCTCTCGCCATCTCGCGCTCTCCGGACTTGAGCGAGAAACGCACCTCCATCCAGCCCGGGCTCACCTCTCCACTTCACACACCTTCACCATTCACCCTCCACCAACGTCCTCGTCATCCGTGCCATCCTCTGAGCCGTCCTCCATCGACGCCCTGACCAGACGAGTGACTCTTTCCCCTCGTCTCGCACAGAAGCTGTCTTTCCCCTTCTGCCCGCTTGGTCAGACGCTGCGGATGGCGGGTTGACAGCGACGACGAGCGAGCACACCCATCGAGCTCTCGCGAGACAAACTTATGGCCAGACGAACGGCCGCTGTCGACCACCAGGACCCTCTCGAGGACTTTTCCACCGCCGCTGCAACGGGTGCCTTTCCTTCTCCTCCGTCTGCTGCATCTTCCGCCACCGCCGCCTCCCCTTCTCTGAGGTACTTCCCGCCCGTCTCCTCGTCCTGATTGCTCTCTCTCCGTCCAGCCCATCCTCGTTGGCAGCCGGTTCTTCTCGTCCAGGACCCGGCAGCCAGGCTCGGCGGATGCCCTTGTCCGCCTTCTTGCTGCTCCCGTTGTCCCTGTGCCCGTAGAGCACCGGTTTCTGTTCCTGATCCTGCCTGTCCACCATCTTATCGTTTTCCCACTGAATCTCTCCCTCTTCGCCCTTGCCCTCTTCTGTCCCACACCGTCACTCGCCATCTACCGGAAAGCCAGGTGCTCATGTCCTCCAGAGTCACTCGCTCCGCTGCGAGACTTGCGGCAGACTCCCCCAGCTCCGGTCCTTCGTCTTCGATTCCCGCCGCTGGCCCGGCCCCATCGCGGAAGCGCAAAGCCCCTGTGCGACGTGACCGATCCCTGGACGAGCCGGAGCAGACGACGCCTTCCTCCCCTCCGCGGAGAGCCAAGAGACAGCGGACCGCAGCCCCTGCTCCTCAGACTGCTGCCCCCACTGCTGCTCCTCCGCGGCGCGGCCCCCGAAACCGTCCAGCAATGTCCCAGCCTGGGTGCGTCCCGTCTCCCCTGGACTGTATTGAAGAAGCGAAGCTAACTGCCGTTCGTCTAGTCCATCATCGCGTTCTTCAGAAGAGTCCTCGAGAGCCCCCGCGTCGTCATCTTCGATATCGAGACGGAAGCCGCGCAAGAACGGGAGGACTACACAGGGTAAGGAGCCACCGGTTTGGATCCCTTATTGTGGCTCGACAGCTTCTGACGGGACCTTGTTTGCAGATGCTCCTTCAGCCAACCAATCCTCCTCCCCACGCAGACACAAGAAGCGGTCCTCCAAGCACAACCCGGATACGATGATGAAGGAAGCGGAAGACAACAGTGGAAGGGAGAGAAAAGAGGAACGCGAGTCCTCCCCGCATAGCGATAGCAACGATGGCACGAACCCTTCTGCCTTTGATGAAGATGAGGGTGATCCATTCCGTAATGGCCTCTTCGGATCCCGGAGTCCCATGGGCTTCAACACCACTCTCCGTACACTCACTGGGATGATGTCCGGAGTCTCGTCCCGGTTGCGGGACATTCTGAGCAACCTGAGGATGAGAGGCGATCCGTCGGTTCAGCTGATCGCTTTACAGGAGCTGTCGGATCTTCTCCTGGTCTCGAACGAGGACAACCTCGCCGGCCAGTTCTCGCCAGATCCATACGTGAAGGAATTGGTGGCACTAATGCAGCCGAGCGAGTTTGGCGAGGGGAACCCCGAAATCATGCTCCTTGCCTGCCGCTGTCTGGCGAATCTGATGGAGGCTCTACGTGGATCAGTGGCGAATGTCGTCTACGGAGGTGCAGTACCGGTCTTGTGCCAGAAGCTTCTTGATATTCAGTTTATAGACCTGGCAGAGCAGGCCTTGAGTGTAAGCTACCCCGTGTACCTTCTTTACATCGTCCACGATACTGATTGGGCTTTCCAGACTCTTGCAAAGATCTCCGTCGACTTTCCGGCATCCATTGTCCGTGAAGGTGGTCTCACGGCTTGCCTGACCTATCTCGACTTCTTTCCGACGAGCACACAGCGGACGGCAGTCACAACTGCTGCCAATTGCTGTCGTAACCTGCCTCACGACTCGTTCCCTGTTGTCCGGGATGTGATGCCGACCCTTCTCAACGTCCTCTCCAGCAGTGATCAGAAAGTGGTCGAGCAGGGATGTCTGTGCGTTTCGAGAATCGTGGAGAGCTTCAAGCACAAGCCAGACAAGCTAGAAGCGCTCATCGAGCCCGCAATGCTGAAGGCTGTGCTTCGCCTCCTCTTGCCCGGGGCCACAAATCTGATCGGGCCGCATATTCATACGCAGTTCCTTCGAGTGCTTGCCATTACTGCCCGAGCGAGCCCCCGTCTCTCTGTTGAACTGCTGAAGATGGATGTGGTAGACACGCTGTTCCAAATCCTGACGGGAGTCTCTGCCCCACGTGACGTCGACGACACGGCGGTAAAGATCGATAACGTCCTTATCATGCAGGCGTTGATCCATCGACCGAGGGAGCAAGTCTTCGAGACGCTGAATGTCATCTGCGAACTCCTTCCGGGAAACCCTGGCCGCGAGTTTTTACCCAAGGATGAACTCCCAGGCATCAGCTTCGAGAGTGACTTCGCCATCTCTCCCCATAGGTCTTCGAAGGCCAAGGAGATCGCAGAGAAGCGACGTGCATTGCTGATGGAGTGCAAGCCGGAGATGAAGCGTTTTGCCGTGATCTTGCTGCCCACTCTGACCGACGCTTACTCCAGCACGGTCAATCTCGGTGTCCGGCAGAAGGTCCTCATAGCCCAGTTGAAGATGCTGCAGAACCTTGACGCTTCTGTGATCGAGGATGCTCTGCGCACCGTCCCATATGCATCCTTCCTGGCGGCAATCCTCTCCCAGAAAGATCATCCGTCACTCGTCTCGCTGGCTCTGCAGTGTGCGGAGCTTCTTTTCCAGCGGCTCGAGAGTATCTACCAATATCAGTTCCACCGCGAAGGCGTCATTTCGGAGATTATCAAGCTGGCGGAAAAGCCACTATCGACCGAGGAACGACATGATTCCCTCACTGCCAATGCATCCCACGATGCTGCGGAGTCTGGTCGGGAATCGCAACTGTCCGAATCACGTGCGGCCAGCGAAGAACCAATGGACCAGCGAGAGGACAGCCCGGAAGACGATGAGGAACAGGACCAGGAACAGGACGACTATGACGACCAAGAAGGTGCCGAGGATGAGGACGATCAGGACGAGGATCGTGATGACGAAAATGACATGTCGGACTCGGAGAGCTCTTCCTCTTTCTCGGCTCGTCCCCTGTCGGTGGACGCCGCCATTAACGATCAAGTGATCCGTAACGCCCGTGCTTTCCTCGAGGTCTACGAGAGGAGCGGGGGCAAATATATGCGCGAGAAGGCCTCCGAGATTCTCACTGAACTGCAGACCCTGGCTGCAGATATCGAAGCTTGCTACCTCAGATACGGAAGCGGTGATGGTGTCCAACTCTTCTCGAGACTAGCCTCATACTTTGACGCGGATGCGCTGGAGGGCATTACGAGCTCCGAATTGCTCAATTCGGGAATTATCAAGGTCCTCTTGGATGTTTTGGGCGACCCTCAAGGTATGGCTGCTCACCCACCGTCCCACCATTTGCCCCATTCCTTTCTGGTTCCAGTCATTTGCTCACAGTTGTTTCTTTACAGCTCCGTATATGCACAACGCTCGCACGGCGTTTCTGCAGGCTTTTATGGGATCGGGCATCTCCGGAAAGACTAAGGATCGGACTTCTTACAGTACACCGTTTAGTATTCTGATTCACAAGTTGCACGATTTGCTCAGCAGGACTGAACATTTCGAGGTGACTACCGTCAATCACAATTCGCTGGAGAACACGCGGAGCAATGCTACGCACATGCTGTCGAAGCAACTCAGGCTTAAGCTTGTTGCCGATGAAGACTCTGACATCCCTCGCCCCTACATGAACATCATGGTTTCGATCCACGCCATTGCAACCTTCAAATCGCTTGACGACTTCCTGCGCCCTCGGATAAGCCTATCGGACCGGCCGAGAAATACCCGTAACAGAGACGCGATCCTGTCTCAGCTGGCCGGTGGTGCACGGCCTCGTGATACCCCCGGTGGGAGCAACGATCCGCTGGGTGGCGACTCGGCGATTCCTCGCCCGCCATCCTCGAGTACGAACGCCAGCACTCGGGACTCCAGAGTCACCAACAATGCAAAGCCTTCGTCGCAAGCAGCTCAGCGATCGGCTCCGACCGACACTCGTGACCGACCAACGGCATCAAGACGATCGGGACGGCATCAACCCCCAAGTGCGGACGAAGACGAACATGGGGACGAGCCTCTGGAGTGTGCCGACGAGAATCACCTAAGTGAGGACGAAGACGAAGCCGAGGGTGAAGGCGGGGGCGAAGGAGAGGACGAGGAGCTCAACGCAATTGTCGACGATCTTGAAGACGACCTCTCCGATGACAATGCTCCGGATCCCAGCGCGGTGAACATGGAGGTTGCTTCAACGGGCAAGGTGACTGCTCGCAAGGATGACGGCACTCGCGTCGCCACCCCCTCGCAGGCTACTACGCCCGCGTCCAAGCCTTCTTCGTCTGCACCAAGCTCGGCACCTCAGTCGATGGGAGGCGGTTCGTCGGCCCTTGCTGGCCGCCCATTCTCTTCCTACGCTTCAGCGATGGCGTCGATCCCTCAGGATTGGCACATCGAGTTCAGCATGGACGGGAAGCCAATTTCGTATGATACGACGATATATCGCGCGGTTCATCTCCATCGTGAGCGCCTTGATGATCCACACTCGATGAACGTGTGGTCCGCCACGCATACCGTCAAGTTCAGGCGAGTTCCTGGACCACCTCCTCCGGAACCGTCCACAATAACATCGAGCATATCGGATCCCTCGGGCCGCGATGAGAAGACCGGACTGCCCCCGTCGCTCAGCAAGGACCCGACCACTGCCTCCATACTACGGCTGCTTGGCGTTCTCCACGAGATTAACGCTCATCTCGATGATATACTGGCCGAGAGCAAGGAGCTGATTGCGATCACTCCCGAACCTCTATCCCAGTTTATCAACACGAAACTGACCGCCAAGCTCAACCGTCAACTCGAAGAGCCCTTGATCGTCGCCAGCAGCTGCCTCCCAACCTGGTGTGAGGACCTCGCGCGACAGTTCCCTTTCCTGTTCCCCTTCGAGACGAGACACCTATTCCTCCAGTCGACGGCTTTCGGCTACGCCCGCTCCATGATGAGATGGCAGAATCAGCAAGGGGATGACAGCCGCCGTGACCAGCGTCGAGACGACCGTCCGTTCTTGGGCCGGCTGCAGAGGCAGAAGGTTCGCATTTCCAGATCACGCATCCTGGAGTCTGCCATGAAGGTGATGGAGCTGTATGGCTCGTCGCCTAGTATCCTTGAGGTCGAATATTTCGAAGAAGTGGGAACCGGCCTGGGTCCTACTCTCGAATTCTACTCGACCGTCTCAAAGGAGTTCTCGAAGAAGAAACTGAAGATCTGGCGAGAGAACGAGTCCAACGAGCAGGACGAGTATGCATTTGGCAAGTACGGGCTGTTCCCGGCTCCAATGAGCGACGAGCAGGCTGCCACGGAGGCAGGGAAAAAGCAGCTGCATCTGTTCAAGGTTCTGGGCAAGTTTGTTGCACGCTCGATGCTCGATTCGAGAATCATCGACATCTCTTTCAACCCCACATTCTTCCGCATCGGCGACAGCTCGTCTACCGTTACCCCCTCTTTGGGCACGGTGAAGGCGGTCGATCAAGATCTTGCCAATTCGCTTCTGCTGCTGAAGCGATTCGCCAATGCCAAGGCAGCAATCGAGCAAGACCGGTCGCTGTCACCGGCTCAGAAGTCGCACGCTCTCCAGAATGTGGAAGTTGATGGCGTCCGAGTGGAGGATTTGGGGCTTGATTTCACCTTGCCAGGATATCCTGCCATCGAACTAATAAAGAACGGCTCCAATATCCCTGTGACGATCGAGAATGTCGACCTGTACGTTGACCGCGTAGTCGATCTGACCTTGGGCAGCGGTGTCCGGCGTCAGGTGGAAGCTTTCCGCGCGGGCTTCTCTCAGGTCTTCCCATACTCGTCGCTCAAAGCCTTCACACCGAACGAACTGGTCATGCTGTTTGGGCGTACCGAGGAGGATTGGTCCATCGAAAGTAAGTCTTTTTCTTCTCCCCTTCTGACGTCCTGGGAATAGTTGAGCTGACGGCATCTGCAGCTCTCATGGATTCGATCAAGGCGGATCATGGCTTCAACATGGACAGCAAGAGCGTGCGAAACTTGCTGCAGACCATGAGCGAGTTCACTCCGGAGCAGCGCCGTGACTTCCTCCAGTTCGTCACGGGAAGCCCGAAGCTTCCGATTGGCGGTAAGACGAACTTCTGCCGGATGAGTTCTTTTTACTGTTTACTAACACTTCTCGTCAACAGGTTTCAAGAGCCTGACGCCAATGTTCACGGTTGTGTGTCGGCCCAGCGAGCCCCCCTACACGCCCGATGACTATCTTCCGAGCGTAATGACTTGTGTGAACTATCTCAAGCTGCCAGACTACAGCAGCCTGGAAGTCTTGCGTGAGCGGCTGCTTACGGCCATCCGGGAGGGCCAGGGGGCTTTCCATCTGTCTTGAAATCTTTTTTTTTCCCTTTCACTTTTTCATATTACGGCATTGTGCACCTTTTATTCTCTCTTCTCATATTTGTTTCTACTGGGCAGATACTAGTATCACCATGAACAGCATACCCTGACTCTTTCGGAACGGATCAAGGTTGTAGTGATGGTGGCATCGGTAATTCACGGTCTAAGGTCGAGGGCTGTAGTTCGGATTTGTTTGCTACCCTGACTTGGTTCTAAGGCGCAGAGGGTTGTGTGTAGTAATGATTTTAGATAGGAATGCCACTGCATGAGCGTCGTGGTTGAATCAGTGGTCCGTTATTTGCCTTCGTAGCTGGGAGGCCTTCTATTATTATCTCATTGGTGAAGCTTCCTCGTGCTTTGGACACAAAGGCGATGGTCCTTTTTTTTTCAGATAATGATGAAGGATGTATGTACGAATGAGAATAACAAGGTTAGTAAAAGAGTCTAAATTAAAACATTATCTCTAATTCCTGAATATATACGATCCGATAAATACCGCGATTGACATCTTCTAAATATGGTATCCACCTGGCTTATATCTTCATGTCGAAAATTCAGCTCTTGTACAACGAAGGCAGAGACTATCACATCAAGTCAGTACACTATCATCAGCTAAAACAAAAGAGAATCCATCCAGGAATGAAATCAAAAATACCCACCTGCGCAAACTTGGGCTCCACAAACAACGCCTTCGCCTCCGCCACCAGCTCTCCCTCTCCCTTTGCATCCTCCGGCAACCTCTCCAGCCTCCCCTCCACCCATGCCTTCCGCCCCTCAACACCCACCGTCCGCGCCCGCAACACGTACCACCGCTCCGGCGCCGCAGGCGCCCGATAATCCACGTTCAGATTCGCCGTCACCCCGACCCGACTCGGCAGATACGGCAGCGCCGTCCGCGCAAACACCTCGTCGAACAGCACCGTCAGCAGCCCGCCGTGCACGTACCCCGGGTGCCCGCACAGCTGCGCGCCCAGGTGGAAGATGGAGACCACTTCCCGTCGCGCGCGCGAGGTGAAGAGGTACGGTGGGATGGTGAGTTTGCCCGGGCCGGTGAGGAGGCCGGCGATGAAGTGGTGCGGTTTGAGGGAGGATGGCATGGTCAGGTGTGGGCGGGTTTCGGTGAAGGAGGGATCGGCGCGGAGGGAGCGGAGGAGGGGGTGCTGCGTGATGAAGTCGGTGTATTGCTTCTGGAGGTTGGGGTCGGAATTTTCCTCTTGCAATTGGTGGGTGGGGGTGGTGGTGGTGGAGGGATGGATGTTGTTGTTCGCGTCGTAGGCTACAGCGGCGGCGCCCTGTATGGATCGTCTCGTCGTTGATGTCGATATTGATCTTTGTCCGGGGTTGATGATGTTCATGTTTATGCCATGGCGCGGTGCGATGGTGATGGTGGCATTCTGCAGCCCTGATCTACAGAGCCTGGGGAAGGCTCGGAGGAGCCAGGACATGGATGTCGACATCTAGGATAGTAGATGTGTAGGTATCTGTTATTTTGCTGTCAGCTTATTTCTTTGTATGTATGTTGAGCTGCAGCCCTACAGGGCTTCAGGCAGGCAGATCGTCAAATGGGGCTTAGGCTTAGGGCTTGGGCTTACCGCGTGGTGTTCGAGTCAAGAAAGAAATGTGATTCGCTTATCAATTGGGAAAAAAAATCGACAGGGGTCGAAATCAAGGAAACTTGATGCAGTTTTCTATGAAACGATTGGATGGCAGTATCTATATACTGCTCTCTCCGCGAGATAGAAACAGAAAAGGGGAATAGGAAACGGGAAAAAGAAGAGAACCACACATGACGAAATCCCAGGAAAACCCATCCAGGGCGGCGGATCCCCCTAGGTATGATACAGTAGATCGACTCGAGAAATTTTAAGCCGGTGGAGCCCTGTTGACGCGCAGGGACAAGACCAAGTGGAGGTGTTTGGCCGTGTCGGGACCGAGAGAGATTATCGGCAAGCCGATCCGAACGGGAAACTCTGTGGTTCTCCTTTTTCCGTTGGGGGTCGGAGATATGAACCATGACTCGAAAACGCACACTTCATGGCTGTATTCACGCAATGACATACGCCCCGCGATCTCCAGGGCATATATTCTGGGTCCTCTCCAGGCCATTGAATGGTTGCTTGCTCAATAATAGCTGTCGATGAGGTGATGATCGGACCGGATCGGCAGAGGTCGTGGCTTGTGGTTGTGGCGGTCCGTGGCGGGCGGCAGCCCGTCGTCGTCGCCAATGAAATGCCGCGCGGTTCGAAAACCTCTGGCCCACTGATAAGCGAGGCAAGTGGCTAAGAATTCCACTTTTTTTGGATTCCAGGCACTATTTCTACGCATTGACGTTCCTTCTGTTGGGTTGGCTGTCAGTGTGTGTGTGTGTGTGTTTAGGGAGATAAGAGAACGGAGATACCTCGGGTTTGACGGTGGTCCTTGCAGCCCCTTGGCCCTTGCAATCGTTGGTGGAAAGCAGTCAGGGAGGGAGAGAGGGTCCATCTACAAAGTATACAGGCTCTCGGGACTCGATTTATCAGCTCCTAGGCTCCAATATTACAGGATTTGGAGCACATCGATTTCATACCAGTAATATTTCACAGACTTATCTGTGACACGAAGATCAAACAGATAGATTCATCAGCCATCTTCAGGGCCCAAAACTAAAGATATATACGTATTTGAAACAAGCGCATCGAGCGCATTCCGCACTATATAGCCGCGCAAGTCGTGGTCTCAGGACGATCGGCAGAGACTCTTCGGAGGTTCTTTATGGGGGAATTCTTTGCTCAGTCTCTGACCAGATACTCTTCAACAGAACATGAATTCAACAAGAGGATCACATTCTTGATATCTTTTAACATCTTCAACAATGACTTTCTATGTGTGGGTTCTTGCTGCACTCTTCGGCATGCCATGCAACAGATGTTTGCTGAGTGTTTGTTGAGCTCAGTTCAAGACATAGAGAGAGAGACAGACAATTTGTCGACTGGACCAATAAATACCGTTTTAATGAAAGTCAGTGTTTAGAAAGATGAGCTCCAAGTGCAGTGCAGCAGACAACATACGGCCTATCTCACAGTCTGTGTTCAATGGTTGGCAGCATTTATCCAATCTTGAAAAGCTTCCTGTTGAGTTCTAGGGCGCCTAGTACTGACTAGTATGAATCGGAGAGGTCCAATTTTTGAATCTATCTAGGGTAACAAGCAATTTATATACATCCAGGATTGTGTATACAGGACTAATCAGGTAAAATAGACAAAAATAAGTGAGAATAAGCAAAGGGTAAGCAAAAAGGGTCACATATATTGACCTTCAGAATATATGTTCCCATTGAGCGCTGCCTAATCCTTAAATAAATAGTGGTCATATATGGCTGAGACTTCCCCTCCCAGAGCTGTTGTGAGAGAACATTTACACAGACAGTGATGAGGGGAACATTGATAATGACTGCATGAAGGAGATACAGGTCATATAGATCCAGTATCTACTGGGAGAGTTTGAAGAAATACAGGTGGGCAAATGTTACGGTTGTCATGAGCTGTTCTGTGCTTACCTAGATACCTTACTATTCACATTATATTTAATGCTAACCTAAATTGAACTATTGAAGTTTTCTATTCCTCCGATCTTTATATAGCATAGCCTCCTCACATGATGAGATTCTACAATAATAATAATAAGCCACTGCTACTGCCGCCGAAGACAACAATTTTGAGGATGATAAAGATACCACAGCAGGCAGGAATGAGGTCGACAATGAATTCAACACACCTCATGACTTGAACTACTGCATTGGAAGCTCCCACAATGGCTTTTTTAGATCATGTGTGCACGGTCGGTTGAACAGGCTACAGAAACCGGGTTGCTGAAGAAGCAGCAGTAGTGGCAGAAGAATCTCTCTGCAGGTACAACCACGCAGCGGCAATGACAATGACTCTAAGGACAATCATATCAACAACAGATATCATGAATTCTACTGCTGAGAATCAAGCAAGTGCTGCCTCTCCCATCAGTGGACATGTCTGATTCTTCCTTACTTTGCACCCAATACTTTCCATGTCCTCCTAGAGAGACCAGCTTGATTGAGAGAGAGAGAGAGAGAGAGAGGGAGGGAAGGAGAGAATAATCTGCCGCCCAATGTTTAATTACACAATGGCTCTGGCTCTGCCACACCTTTATTATATGTCCTCTCCAAACAACCAACCCCTCAAGCAGGAGCAACCTGTCCTGTCCTGGGCTCTCAGATTCACAGCTGCAAGTGCCATTTGGCTGATGAAGCGCTGGATGTCGAGTGTATCAGGAAGAGAATGCTGGAATAGCTCCAGAACTACCATATACACAGATCCAATGTATGGGGACAATTAATAAATTGGTCGTTGGAGAAGAAAGATGTCGCCTGAGGTTGCTTGTCTGGCGATGGGAGTCAAGAGTTAGTGGAGGATGCTAATAAAATAAGTCTCGAGGGCATACAATATGTGTGTGTGTTTGTTCGAGGGCGCGGTGTATTGGTCTGATAAGTCCAGGCGTCTAGTAGTGATCCATCGGAAAGTGATCAACTGGAAGGCTGAAATCTCTAATCCACTATGCCAGGTCCAGTTTTCTTCTTTTTAAGTTCAGTGAATCTGGTGTCTGGGAGTTAATTGGATACTTCAGATATAATTGTGATGAAATGCTGAGTGCGTAATATTCAATGTCACCCTGCTTTGGTGCCTGCAACTGGGCATTCTATTTCTGTGTGTGTTGGCGTATATAGGGTCGGAAACTTGCAAGGCAAATTGGTAACATTGTCTTTTTGTTCAACATTCTGTGTGGGCGTTCACGGTTAATGGGCGCGATCATTGCAAGGTGATTACGTGACATGGCAAGCTTGAGGTTCGAGAACCATACAATCAGACCATATTTTTACCTAACACCTATTATTTATATATCTAACTCCCGTTTCACATAATCCAAAAACTTTGGCAAGGGTATAACACATCCAACAAATAGGTATCATGAACACACATCGCAGAATCAACACACAGACCGTAACGCCAGCGCCATTCATTAATCAATTCATAATGAAATTCATCCACCTCGCGTCCCCGGATCCTCCGTGACCCTCTACCTCCCCTCCTCCCATGCCCTGCTGTCCCTCGCCCTCGAAGCATGGGATGGCTGTAAATTCGCCAAGTTCCTGCGGGAAGTTGGACACGAACCCTTCGAAGCCAAAGTGCGGCATCTGTGAAGGAGGCGAGGTTGTGGTGTCGGAACCAGCTGCGGCACTGTCCGCGTCGCTTCCGCGCATCGTGCCATTAGTGGAGCCGGTAGTAGCCGTAGCGACGGGTGCAAGGTGCACTCGGGTTCCTGCTCCGGCTACCTGACCCTGGAAAGTCGCCGTGGCGGGCGACACCGGTCCATTCTTCCACAGCATCTCCCAATTTTTGAATCGTTCATACCCGGAGTCGACAGCCCCAGTATTGTTCTGGGCTTGTGCCTCAAGTAATGCCTCAAGGCGGCGGATCGCGCGTTCCAGAACCTCGATGTCATTGACAGATGACCGAGCCGATCCCACACCCATCGACATGGTCTTGATCATGGCCATACCTTGCTCGAGCGCATTTCGTAGTCGCTCCGTCCGCTTTGTCAGACTCTGAGCAAGAATAACAAGCAAAGCTGCACGGCATGAGCTAAACTCCGTGTAGGACGCTCGAGCAAGACCGGTCTCGTCGCGCAGGAGGCGGCACAGATCGATGATCTCGAGAGCCGCTTCGACGCAGTCAATGACTAGGGTGGAACGGCCTTTGGAGCGACCAGTTGCCGCTTTCTGGAGCGGTCCATTAGGAGCGGGTTGATTTGTCCCTTTCGCACTGCTGAAGATGAACGGTCGCCCTATAAATATCCTGGTCAAGCAGTAGTCTAGCTTCAGATGCACATTGGAGCGGAAGAGCCCGCCTGAAGGGTTGAGATCCCTGCAACAAGTCTCTTCCGGCAATGTCGCCCACCAGTCTATAAGCTGCTTCCTCAGCGTCAAGAGCTTTTCGAGGCAATCTGGCTGTGGTTGTTGGCCTTTTCGGCATTTCCGCAGTGACGATCTGGGAAATGTAAGTCAACGTTGAATCCTAAAAAAATGTATGTACGGTCAAGACATACATTTCGTCTGCGATTTCTCCCAGTTTTAGGGTCAACGTTATCAACGCCACCATGTTCGTGAAGTTCGACACCTGACCAGAAGGCCTCAAGCTTGGAAGGTCGACCGGCAAGGCAGCGTCCACGTCAGAATGTGACATGGAGGCAGGCCTGCCGTGTTGAATACTGATACGCCTGTCATTGTGTCAGTTGGCTGGGACTGTAAAAGGTACGAGGATATGTCGTACTTCTCTATCGTATAAGCTGTCCAGAAGACTCGGTTTCGGACTTCAACCATATGCGGATCCAGCCCCTCTCCGTAGTATTTTCTGTGCATGCCATTTTGGATTGCCATCTTGAGCGCTAAGCCGAAGTATGTATATGAGAGACCAGACGTATCCAGAGGCAGTAGGTACGTTCCGATCAGTAGGCAAGCCTGCACACTCCGAACGGAGGCCGTGGTGATTATATCCGGGAGAAGCTTGGACGCAAACTGGTAGAACGTGAGACCGACCTCGTCTTCAGAGAAACGGTGGTCATCGGACGAGAGCTTGTTGACAGGTGTCGGAGAGTCCATGTGCGCGAATTGGGTGCCAATGGCCAAGACCATCAGAATTGCGCAGACAGCACCGGCGTCGGCCGAAGTAAGACTGGAAGGATTTGTGTAGCAAGTATTCAGCTTCTCGCGCAGCCAGTCTTCCTCGACATAGAAGTTGTTTGTCTGAGCATATTTAAAGAAGGTCTGCACCAGAAAGTCTGCCACATAGCGGGGAGGGAGACACGTGATGGATGCTGAAACAAGAGCTGATCCTGACTGAAGCTGCGTGGCGCGCCACCGCTCCTCAAACTGCGCCGTCTCTTGGGCATCCTACAAATGGTGAGCCAGAGTGTTCAACGCAGGGGGGGGGGGGGTTGACAGAAATAATACCTCAGGAGAAACGGTCTTCATCCACTCATCGATTTTCCGTCTGATCTTCATGGAGAAGTTCAGATAGGAGAACTCCCCGGAATACTCTGTGAGGGGTCAGACATGCATTCAATTGAATTCACGACATATATTATAAGGAGAAGAAAGCCACGACTTACGTGTCGTATTGTCAGGAAGAGCTTTGATGGTGAAGTCCTCGTCGTCGATGGCAAGGTCCTCCAGCTCCTCGAGTTCGACCTGAGTCGGGGGCCCGTCTACGTCAGATCCCTGGTGCTGCTTCTCCAGGTCTTCAGCGACCTTCCGCAGCGACTCAATGTCGAACGAGATGCCGGGGACATGATGGGCCAAGATCTTCTCCATATACCGCACGCGCTCGGCCTCTGTGCCCTCATCGCGATTGAGGCTGGCGGTGCGCTCCAGACTCCTGGATACAAAAAGCTGAGCTTCGAGATTGAAATCATGTCGCTTGCTATAGATATCCCTTACCTGTCCATGGAGGCCCGTGTGGCCCTGTCTCCCTGGTCCGGGGCATTGCTGAAGACGCATTGGCGGTGATAACGCGCACATCGTCGACACGGCACACCGCCCTCGCACTTCTCCTTTACCCTGCGGCATCCATCACACCTGCACATGGATCAATGCTTAGTTGCCTCTTCTCCCCATCTTGGCCCATGCTAGGGCTGAAAATCCGGGGTTTCAGTGCACGCTTACGCTCGTACAGCCCTCTTGCGGTTCTCCTCTGCGACGCGGGGCCGCTTCTGCCGCCCCGGCTGGGGGGCCGGTTGTGCGTCCATGACGCTTTCTCCAGACTCACAAGTCAGAGAGAATTCGACCTCCTGCCACGGGCATCTAAGCCGCTGGGTCTCATTCTCCCCGATTCGGGCCGTGGACGGGAGCGGCGGAGACAAGGTGTTGGTTGGAGAGAATCGGCATTTGGCGAGGCACTAAAGTTGCGCAGCATCAAGTCGATAAGCGCGATAAAGTTGGATCGGAGATTCGGAGTTAAGAAGACCCCGCAGCCTGTCGCCACAGATGCCGCTCCGGGAAACCGGACACCTGTGGCTCGGGGATGTGCAATGGGCGGTGAACGTCGAACTGTAATAAAACACCTGCTCTGAAGTCATTGCTGACAAGAATATTATGTAGTGTGTTGGGGCATACATAACAGTTCATCTATGGGCTGTACAGCACTTGCGACAAGCTGTTTACACAGTAGGTGCTCAGTGGAATGACAGGGACAGAGAATTGCATCATTTGCATGCAACTGAATATTTTGTTGCCGGATTAGTATATGCGTCCAAAGACAATATGCATCTGTTCAATTTAAATCTTGTTATCACCTTTGCCAAGAGCCAGAACCACTGATCTTCTCAGAACCCTTCAACCTGCGTACCGATATTCAACTCACCCGCAATATCAAGCAGGGTCTTCCCAACAACCAGATCCATGATTCCCATACCCACACATTTGAAAATGACATTACACCCATCTGGGACGGTGACCGTATCAACCTCCTTCCCAGGAACAAAGAGTTCACCAATCTCGACCAACTGTTCCTCTCCCACCTTCGCCATGATCAGCTCCCCCGCCTCCTCAAGACACGCCTCCTTCGAGTCGACGTAGATCTTGCCACCGCCGGAGAGCAGCGTAGCGGAATCCACTTCCTGCATGTGCGGCTTGTACGACCCGATCAGGGAGATGAAGCGCTGTTTCCCGGTGGGCTCCAGATACGCGTACGGGAAGAGTGGCTCCGTGGACGGCGTGCAGCAGAAGAGGACGTCGCTTGCCGCGAGCTCTGAGCGGAGTCTTTGGTCGAAATCTGGCGTGCCTTCCTTGGCTAGGACGGTCATGGAGACATCAGGATGCAATGGGCGAAGACCCGAAAGGACCTCGTGGTCGATATATTCGAGCCTCTTCCGTCCCCGGTTGATGAACGTGATCCGCTTGATTGCTCCCTTCGGGACGAGGAGCAGCGCCAACCGCGCATGCCACTCCGCCTGTCTCCCAGATCCGAAAATCACTATGTTGTCCTTTCTTAGAGAAGAACAGCGGGTGAAGAGGGTCATCGTCGCCAGGGCGGTCCGGAACGCCGTGACTTCGGCCGCGCTGAGCAGGCCCGTCAGCTTGCCCTCGGGCGAGAAGACGTTGATGACGCCGACCACGCCGCCGGCGCCGGCGCCGGGTATGGTCACGATCTTGATCCCGGTGCTGGTGGTGTTCGAGGCGGGCATGAAGAGGGAGGTGTTGTTGTCCCTGGTGACGATGTGGCTCCGCAGAGGCTGGTGAATCAGCTTTTCGGATCCAGATGCGGACTGCGCGCTGAACCGGCCCAGGGATTCGGAGAGAGCGTTCAAGAGGCGCTGACATTGCTCTGGCGTCAGGCGCCGGAGCATTTTGGAGAGATCGTGCTCTGGGAGAAGCAGCATCTTGAGGGCGCGGTTTATTAAATCAATGCGGGTTGCGCAATTCTCTTTCCGGGGTCCTTTTGTGAAAGTATAACTTGAAGTGCCGTCTCTCTGATGAGACAAGGTTATCCCAAAAGAATTCTGTTGTATATAGCTTCCTGGCGTGTTTTTGTTCTCTCCCGATGTCGGACACCTAGAGCAGATATCTAAACCCGCCAACCGGTCAGGCACCCGGAGATAGCACGCTCTGCCCCAGTTGTCAACAATAGGGCGGAGAAGCTCAGGAACCACAGGCTACAACAGATTCAAAAGAAGCAAAAATCCGAAATCAACGGTCCAGTGAGCTTGTTTGAACAGACACCCGAAGGAGAAACGGTCGGAGATCGGGACAGCTCCGACCGCATCTGATTCGTCCAGAGACACCACATCTACTCCGTAACCGTTTAACCCCGCATAACTGTGCTTTCGCAGTATAAAACACAAACAAGTACCATATTGGTGGTGTCGATTTAGACAAGTTCTTGCTCAATTGAAAGCTTGATACCACATATTGAACATTCAACGTGTCTTTTTCTCTCCCTCCCTCCCTCCCCCTCTCTCTGAAAGGCCTTTTTGTACCCCGCATTGAAATGCTCTCTAAGTCTCGGACGTGGGGCAAGTTGGATCCGACCGCATATACATCTTAACTACACCAGAAGACGGACGATACAAACAATCCGCCATTGAATAAAGAAGAAGGCGAACCGCCCGGTTAAAGGACCACAGAACGGGACAATTCATTTTCGAAAAATAATAATAATAATAATTGACCTCCTCTCCCAACATGGACGTCTTCACCACCCTCTCCCGCCGCCCCGAACTCGCACCCATCCAATGCATCGACATGCACACGACCGGCGAGCCCACGCGCATCGTCATCTCCGGCTTCCCCGACCTGCCGGGAACCACCCTCCTCGAGCAGCGCGCCCACGCGAAACAGCAACACGACTGCCTCCGCGCGCGCCTCATGCTCGAGCCGCGCGGCCACAGCGACATGTACGGCGCCATCCTGCGGCCCCGGACGGAGCTCGTCGACGCGGGCCAGGCCCACGTCGGCGTGCTGTTCACGCACAACGAGGGCTTCTCGACCATGTGCGGGCACGCGACGATCGCGCTGGGACGAGTCCTGGTCGACACGCACGACGAGACCGTGTTTCCTCGCCGGGCGCAGTGCGTGTTCGATCCCGTGGAGCGGGTGACGCGGGTGGATCTGCACGCGCCGTGCGGGGTGGTGAGGATCGAGGTCCCGACGACGGAGGATGGGAGGGCGTCGGATCCCGAGAGGCCGGTGGCCTTTGTCTCCTCCCCGGCGTTTGCGTCGGGGATTGGTGTCGAGGTCCAGATCCCGGAGGAGAAGCGCTGGCCGGAGCTGCGGGGACGGACGAGCGTCGTGCTCGATGCGTGTTTCGGGGGCACGTTCTACGCCGTCGTGTCGGCGAAGGAGCTCGGGTTCCCGGATGGGTTGCGCAGGGTCGACATGGACGCGATGGGCCGCGCCGTGAAGCTGCTGAAGAGCCATCTCGTGGACGCGCCCGAGTTTGCGCCGTGCATCACGCACCCGACGACGCCGGATCTCTCGTTTCTGTACTCGGTCATGGTCGTGGACGACGAGCTGGGCGTGGTTCCGGAGGGCTCCGAGGGCGCTGAGACGGGGTTGTGCTATTTCGCGGACCACCAGATCGATCGGTCCCCGACGGGGAGCTGTGTCGTTGCGCGGATGGCTCTGGCGTACGCCAAGGGGCTCAGGAAACCCGGCCAGCGATGGACGTACCATTCGCTGGTGTCCAATGCGTTTGGGGGGAAGGGGGGTTTCACGGCCTCGATCGTCGAGGAGGTCAAGATCCCGGGCGCTGAGGGAGTCGCGGCGGATGGGGTGCTTGTTCGCGTCGAGGGACAGGCGTATTACACGGGTTGCTCTACGTTTATTGTGGAGGAGAGTGATCCGATATCAGCTAACGGGTTCTCGATGAAGAGCATCTGTTCGTAGAGGGTCTACTTGTTAGTATTCATGATGCGTATAGATTGGAACGTCATGGCCTGATGAGTATGATATCGATCGCCTTGAATGTTAAGAGCAGTTAGAGATCGTCGGCAGCATAAGAATTACGTCCGTTCCAAGATTCCGAGGGAAAGTCCTTCCGTTGAATGTGCTGTAAGTCAACTATGCGCGAATATCTCTTGCGAAACAAGGCCGTCTATATCTACAGGGTACTCTCTAACCAGCGTGATATCCCAATGTGCTTCTCCGACAGGTATCAAACAACAGCTGAACGAAGGAACCCCGAACAAAGATACATAGATATTAAATTAAACGGTCACCACCGATCACAATCATTATTAGTTTAGTTTGCAAAGCCGAGCGCCTTGCGCAATCTCCGCTTCAGCTCCGCCGCCATCGCCGTCTTTGACTGCTGCGTCCGGGCCACAGCCTCCGTGTTCTCCACGGCCCGTCTCATCAGGAAGCCCATGCACTCCTTGACCGAGCCCCACGTCAGGAGCTTGTAGACGTTCGGATTCTCCAGCGCAGCAGCAGCTTTCGGCTCTTCTGAGTTACCGCTCCGGTAGCCCTGCACCAGCTCGCAGCTGACCTCGTCCGCCATGCCCTGCAGCTGGGCGTAGGCGAGCTCGACGCGCGGCTCGCCGCGTGCCGCCTGCTGCAGGCGGAGGCTGTGCGCCTTCCGGACCGAGTCCTGGTTGTGCGTGGCGATGATGACGTTGACCGGTGGGAGCTCCTTGTTGGCGTGCGCTTCTCCGGACGCGGGCTTCAGCGTGGAGTTGTACTGTCTGGTCAGGAGGGCCTCGACGATGCCGTCGTAGCACCGGTCGGTTTCCTCCTTAGTGGACCAGATCAGGTGCCGCGGCTCCGTCTTCAGGTACGCGCCGCGCACGAGCTTCACGCCCAGCGTGTACCCCTCCTGGCGGGAGATCTCCAGGTGCTTTGCGATCGTGGTGGGCGTGGAACGGAGGTAGGCCTGGTACGTGCCGTACATGGTCGCGCGGCCGGGCGTCTTCGAGTTGCAGTATTTCTGGTATCTCAGGGTCCAGGCCTCGATTCCGGGCTGGACGGCCTGCTCTTCGGCATCGACTAGGAGACGCGCGCCTCGGGCAATCGCCGAGTCGCAGACAGCGCGGATGGCAGAGTCGATGTAGTCTGGTGGGGGGAGCTGCTTCTGTAGCAGCTCCAGGGCTTGCGCTCCCATGCCGGTCAATCTGCAATGGTTCAGTCAGGCCTTGAAGAATGCGAAATGGTAGGGGAGACCTACTTCAACGCAACAAAGTCTCCCTCATGCGCCATGTCCACGGTCTGCAGTGTTCCTTTCAACCACGTCTCCACATCCTGGCGAGCGGCTTTCTCGTCCAGGGGTCCCTTGCTCTCCCCGACCAGAACCTCGCGGGCATATCCCAGAAGAACACCCCGGTATCCTAGCCGCTTGATCTCGTCGATAGAACGCTGCACCTCAGCTTTATTCTCGCCGGCGTTGAACTGCTTGTATATAGTGTTCTTGACAAGCCAGTTCAGCAGGGGATTCCGGGCGACATCCAGGACGGGGTTCTTGGGATTCGCCAGGACTGATAGCGTGTATATGCATGGTTTGAGGAGGATGGGGGATGACGAGATGGAGAGGATTATAAGGGAGCGCAGGACGGTGGAGAGAGGGAGTATGGAGAGCGGAGAGCCTGGGTCACTCCTTTGGAGAGGAGGGTGATGTATAACATTGCTCGTGGATGCTCTCTCTGCGCTCGCGAGGGACGACCTCGCATTGCTCGTGCTGCTCACATATCTGCATCCGGGAGATGGGCTAGCGCGGATGGCTACCGTCCGCAGAGGGCGAAGCGCAGGCTTCATCGTAGCAGCCATATCAGTGAATGATAAGACTCCAGATACCGCTCCCTCTGTGATTAATCAGAAAGTATATGTCAAGGTATTAAAAGATACGAAGATACGAGACATTAACGGAGGATTAATCGCAGATAAAGGGAATTGGGCGCATGACCATCTCTATTAGTATCATCACGAAGAGACCGGCTCTGAACCGCCTCGACCGGCACGGTGTTGAGACAGGTGCTGTCCATGCTGCCATCGCGGTGGAGCGGTCACGGGTCCAATGTCTCAACCCCAGACTCCGGGACACAGATCCTCAACCCAACTCTTTCGGGCTGTCTGACGGCTTATCAGATGAGATCCATCGGCATCAGCATGCATCCAACCACTCGGGCTCGCTCCCTCACGGCCTATCGACGCTGACAGATCTCGATAAGGCGACCTGCGTTATCACTGACCGGGATATCAGCATGGCGTTTGTCTGACGGTTTGCTGCGGCCCGGGCGGCTAGCGTCGGTGCATGACCGGGTGCCCAGCGTCTCGGGCCGGTCCGGGGAGAAGAAAGACGGAGGGCCAGGTCACGGGTCGCTGCAGCGCGGCCGAAAAGAGTATGATAGCCGAGCAGACCGGGAAGCGATGCGGTCAGCGCACCGGCAACATCTGCTCGAGCCGGCATGCTACCCGGTCTGCGCGGCCGGTCACCTGACGTCTCCCCGCGCAAAACGCTGACTACAAGGTTTTTGTCATCGCGGCGCATCTCCGAGCGCGCCATCTATCTCGGGGGCCGGGGGCGGGCCCAATCGCGTGCTCCTTCTCGAAGCCTTCCAGCCGTCAAGGGACGCGATCTTCAGGCCCAGAGGCGCGGCTGGAGGCTCGCATGTCGTAACTGGCAGAGCCGCTGGACCGCGGCGACAAGCCGCCCCCAAGATACCCACAACGGTTCCCCGCGGGGCTTGCGCGCCACGACTTATAATTAATATTCTGCGCGACCGCGCGCAGGTCGATGATCTCTGCAAGGCAATTGCACCTGCACGGCCGCTCCATCTCCCTGCCAGATCATCGCCATGACTACTACTCCAAAGGGCCTGGAGGAGGCCAAGGTCGAGCCCTCACACTTCGCTCCAGGCGACTCCAAGTCTATGACCGGGGAAGTGAACGCCCTCACGGTGACTCATGGGGAAACCCATCGTGGGCTGAGCAGCCGCCATATTCAGTTTTTGGCACTGGGAGGATGCATTGGGACCGGTCTGTTTGTCGGGTCCGGGGCCACCCTTTCTCTCGTCGGTCCTGGTGAGTGTGCAATGAATCCGCGGACGAGAAGGCCTGATGGCAGTCCGCTAATGCATCGTAGCCCCGTTGCTCATGTCCTACATCGCCATGTCATCGGTGGTCTGGGTCGTCATGAACGTCCTGGGTGAGATGTCCACCTACTTGCCGGTCAAGGGCGTGTCGGTGCCGTACTTTGTCAACCGATTCACGGAGCCCAGTCTGGCGTTCGCCGTTGGTATGTTGCTACTCATTGCTAGTCCTTTTTGCGGATTCTGGCGCTGACATGTCTGCAGGGTATAACTACTGGTAAGAAAAACGTGATTTGCCTACGAAACGCGCGATGACTCATTGACTACCAAAGGTATTCGTTTTCGATGTTGATCGCTTCAGAAGTAACGGCTGCCGCTCTGATCATTGAGTATTGGACGGAAGCCGTCCCTGTCGCAGCATGGATCACGATTATCCTTGTTGGTATGCTTCGATCTCTTCCCAGCGTGGCTTGCGGAGGCGCTGACGGTATAGTCATCCTGGTTCTCAATGTCATCGCGGTCTCCTTTTTCGGAGAAGCCGAGTTCTGGTTTGCGTCGATCAAGATCATTGCCATTCTTGGGTTGATTATCCTTGGCGTCGTCTTGTTCTTCGGGGGCGGCCCCAACCACGACCGTCTCGGCTTCCGGTACTGGGTTCATCCCGGTGCCTTCAACCCGTACCTGGTCGGAGGAGCCACCGGCCGCTTCCTCGGTTTCTGGACCGCCTTTATCAGGTCGGGCTTCTCTTTCATCTTCTCGCCCGAGCTGATCACAACCGCGGCTGGTGAAGCAACATCACCGCGGCGCAACATCCCCAAGGCGACCAAGCGCTTCATCTACCGTTTGTTCGCCTTCTACATTCTCGGATCTCTGGTCGTCGGCGTCACCGTGGCGTACAATGATCCGGACCTGCTGTCGGGCGTTGAGCACGGTGGCCATGGCGCCGGTGCGAGCCCTTTTGTGATCGGTATCCAAAAGGCAGGCATCAAGGGACTGAACCACGTCATCAACGCCGCGATTCTGACCTCTGCCTGGTCCTCGGGGAATTCGTGGCTGTACGCGGGCTCCCGCACGCTCTACTCGCTGGCCTGCACTGGTCAGGCGCCAAAGGTCTTTGCGCTCTGCAACAGAAAGGGCGTACCTTATGTCTCCGTCCTCTTCACCTTTGCGATCGCCTGCTTGTCGTACCTGAACGTGTCCAACTCCGGCTCGACCGTATTCTATTGGTTCACCAACATCACGACCGTTGGGGGCTTTATCTCGTGGATTGTCATCCTGATTGCGTACCTAGTGAGTACCCTTTCGTCACTGCTTGATGTCCGCGGGAGACTGACTGTCTCACCAGCGATTCCGAGGTGCGATGAAATACCAGGGCCTGCTCCACACCATGCCTTTCAAGACGCCTCTGCAGCCGTACGCGACGTACTATGCGCTGTTCGTCGTGTCCCTGCTGACCCTGACGAACGGCTATGCGGTGTTCTTCCCGGGCCAATTCACCGCGTCGGGCTTCCTGGTGTCGTATCTGGTGTTTGCCATCTTCCTGGCGCTGTACCTGGGCCACAAGCTGTGGTACCGGACGCCGTGGATGACCAAGGTGTCCGAGGTGGATGTGCTGTCGGGCAAGGAGGAGATCGACCGGATGTGCGAGTATGACGAGGAGCGGCAGCCTCGAAACTGGCTGGAGCGGTTCTGGTTCTGGCTGGTGTAGGTGCGCGGAAGATATATACATATATGTACAGTACGGTATGTCGTGTAGGAGCGTTTTTCCACTTCTGGAGGGCTCCGGATAGACGAAAGCAACCGTGGCGTGGTTGTATGATGCTGTACGATGCTGTATGATGTATCAGGATCCAGATCTTCATGCCTGTAACACACGTCGGCGCTGGCCATCCGGGATCGACTGATGCAGCCGCAGCCCCTGGTGTTGCACGCCGGCCGTGCTCTGTCGCAAACTGCGGGGTAAGCACGGCCGGGCGGACCAGTCATGCAGAGGCTGCCGAGGCCGCGTGCCCAATCACCGCCCGGCGAATGCACCTGACCAGCGTCTCGCGGTCCCTATCCGGTCACGCACCCGGGCCGGTGGGCCCCGCGGGGAAGGAGCAGGTGGCATGGAGAGAGGAGAGCATGCAAGGGCACAGCGCTGGTCGTACGACCAGGCTGGCGGCGGCCGCACCGGTCCGGCCGTGGTTTAAATACTGCGTCCATCGCCATGGCTTCCCCGCTCCCACCCTGCTACACCACGAGCTCCAGCAGCTGCCTTCCGTCGTCTCCAAGGATTGTCGAGATTTGCTAGGAAACAGAAGTGACTCTTGCGAATATGAGACCGCCCTCCTCGATCTGCTACCGATCACGGCAGCTGTCGAGGCTACACGCGCTGTCATGCAGCTTCGCGCGGAGTAGGCGGAGTGCGGGCACTCTCGCCAGCTTCAAGGTCCCCAAGATCGAAAACGAACCCAACGTACGAGGTCCCGAACCGACCATTCGTGGTGCATGCGATCTGACCTCATATCTGGACAGAAACATTATGCCCCGGGAACGCTCGAGCGCAAGGCCCTCGAAGACGCTCTCGCGGCAACGAAGCAGAAAGCGCCGCTCAACATCCCCCTGGTAATAGGTGGGAAGGAGGTACGTGAGGGAGAAGCCAGATCCATGGTCCTTCTTTCGAGATGCTTAACACACCGCAGATCAAGAGCTCCAGCACCCTCACGCAGACGAACCCCGCGACACACAGCCCCCTGGCAACCTACTCGAATGCTACCGCTGCCGATGTCCAAGCCGCGATCGAAGCCGCGCTGGCCGCGAGGAAGTCGTGGGCCTCCACATCCTTCGAGGACCGTGCCAGCATCTTCCTCAAGGCTGCGAACCTGATCTCGAAGAAATATCGATACGAAATCATGGCGCTGACCATGCATGGTCAGGGCAAGAACGCATGGCAAGCCGAGATTGACGCTGCGGCGGAGCTGTGCGATTTCTTCAGGTGGGTTAGCGTTTGGAAATATATGTGATCTTTTCTTGCGCGTATGCTGATCAGAGTCCAGATTCGGCGTCAAATACGCTGAGGAACTTTACTCTCTGCAGCCCGTCATCAATTCACCGGGTGTCTGGAAGTAAGTCATCCCCCCCATGTCTCCCTTTTCGTCCGCGGATGACTAACCTTTTGATAGTCGCATTGAGTATCGTCCTCTTGAGGGATTCGTCTATGCGATCAGTCCATTCAACTTTACTGCCATTGGAGGCAACCTCGCTGGTGCACCCGCGTTGATGGGCAATGTTGTCGTTTGGAAGCCATCGCCATCCGCCATTGCCTCGAACTGGCTGGTCTATCAGATTCTCCTCGAGGCCGGCCTGCCGCCAAACGTCATCCAGTTTGTCCCGGGTGACGCAGAGGAGGTCACCAACATCGTTCTCAACCACCCTGAATTCGCTGCCCTGCACTTTACCGGCAGCACCAAAGTTTTCCGCTCGCTCTATGGAAGGATCGCCAGCGGAGTCGCAGAGGGCAAGTACAAGAGCTACCCTCGTATTGTCGGTGAAACGGGAGGGAAGAACTTCCACCTTATGCACAAGACCGCCGACGTCAGAAACGCAGTGTGCCACACCGTCCGTGGAGCGTTTGAGTATCAGGGTCAAAAGTGCAGCGCGACCTCGCGTGCCTATGTTCCGGCCTCGATGGCGGACGAGTTCCTGGGGGAGCTTATCGCAGAGGTCAAAAGGATCAAAGTCGGAGAGCCGTCTGATCTGACCAACTTCTGCGGCCCTGTCATCCATGAAGCGGCGTTTAACAAGCTGGCCAAGGTCATCGACAATGCGAAATCCGACCCCGAGCTTGAGTTGCTGGCTGGCGGCACCTATGATTCATCCAAGGGCTGGTACATCCACCCGACCGTCTACCGCACGACGAACCCCGACCACCCCCTCCTTTCCGAGGAGCTCTTTGGCCCGATCCTCGTAGTCTACGTCTACGATGACGCTTCCACCGATTCCTTTGCCGAAATCTGCAGGAAGATCGACGAAACCAGCGAGTACGGCCTGACAGGCTCCGTGTTTGCCCAGGATCGGGAGGCGATCCGGTTCGCCGAGGACGCCCTCCGCAACACGGCAGGGAACTTCTACATCAACTGCAAGAGCACTGGTGCCGTGGTCGCCCAGCAGCCCTTCGGCGGCGCCAGGGCCAGCGGGACCAACGACAAGGCGGGAAGCGCAACCCTCCTTTCACGCTTCGTCAGTCTGCGGTCGATCAAGGAGGAGTTCGGCCCGACGTACTCGGTCACCTACCCGAGCAACGAATAAGCAGGATACTGGATCCGCATGGTTGACTTGTCTCTTTCAGAGTCTAATGACATTGACTCTATTCCCGTTTCATACGAGGCGTTTTGCGGTTTCATCTGGGGCCATTTATTAAAGATCGCTTCTGCAAGCGAATGTCTTGCACTCTGGGACTAACTGGACCGATTGAAAGACATCCTATGTCTGTTACATATAGAATGTGGGTATCCAGGGGTGTTTCTGTTCATCACGTGTGAAATGACCACTGCTTATGGTTTTCCACCTCAGGGGTTTGAACTGTGAATCTCCGGTTATCGGATGATATATAGAATGGCGGCATTCAACAGGGGGAGATAGGAAATGCACATTTCGACAAACCTGGATAGATGAAAATTTCGCTGTGGCATCATCTGCAGAGTGATGTCTCATCGTAAGTGTGCCGTACTGTACATGTATCTTTTTCGAAATAGCAACCTGATATGCAACCAAAAACGCTAGTATCCACAAAGCCCATATGATATCCCAGTCCACTGACGCCAAATGCCAAAAGTCTAGAAATCAGATTATGCAATCCCTTTGAGAGTATCAAAAATCGACAGGATATCCAGTTATTAAATTCACCGCCCCTTGCCGTCCTTCCCTCCCGCAACGGCCCACTCCTTCTCTCGGTCCATCTGATCGCGCAACTTGGCGATCTTGCTCTCGAGCTCAAGTTTCTTGGCCTCCTTCTTCTTGTCCGGTGCGGACGGCTTCCCTTCTTCTTTTCCTTCGTCTTCTTCGAGGCTCTGCAGCTCCGCCTCCAGCGCCCGCACCTCATCCCGCATCTCGAACCAGTGCTGATACTGCCCCCTACTCTCGAAGCAGACGCCGTACCCGTCGCAGTAGCACTCGTACTCGTCGGGACAGAACACCTCCACCCCGGCGAAGATGTACTGCCAGGTGTACTCCCACACGCGGCCGGACAGCCGGTCCTCGAGATCCGTCTTCAGCAGCCAGTCTCGGAAGAAGATGTACCGCTCGCGCGGCACGGCGCGGATCGCGTCCCGACTCACGGCGAACTGCCCACAGCACGGCTGCGACAGGACCTCGGGCAGCCCGTGCCCATCCGCGCCCATCTTCTCCGGGAAGAGCTCCGTCCACGCGGTCCCGATGATCGCCGCCTCGGGGATATTCAGCTCGTCGTCCTTCCCCTTATCCACGACCCGCGGGTGGATGTGGTCCGGACACCCAGGCTGGTGATGACACCGCAGGTTCACGTACCCGTGTCGCAGGACGCGGTCGGTCCGCAGCCGCGCCACCATCTCCGCTGACGAGGAGTCGAGGAAGTCGTTGTTGTGCCAGGTGTGCAGGTGCGAGTGCATGAAGATCGACACGTCTTGCAGGCTGTCGTAGTGGTCGATGATGTACGTCAGGTAGACCATCACCTCGTGGCCCTTGTTCTGCGGCACGGAGTAGTTGTAGTTGGTGTCGTTGACGGTGTAGGGGAAGAGGTAGGGGTCGTTGACGGTGTAGATGGCGAGCTGGTCGATGGTGAGGTCCGGGTGGGATTCGTGCAGGGTGTCTGCCCAGCTGGTGTCTTCGTCTTTGAGGCGGGCGATGATGAGGGCGCGGGTGGTGTTCCTTGCATTTGGAGGCGTTGGACTGGCTGTTGTTGGAGTGGTAGGAGTTTCTGCCTGGATCTGTGGTTGTAGGACATGTATATTCGAACCCCTCATCAGTCTCCATGACACGAGCAGGAAGATTAGAAGAATCGTGCATGGTGTCGCCAGGGATATGGTCCTTCTGCGACGGATATCCATCCTGGAGCTGAACACGCTGGAAGTTCGCGACAGCATCGCGATCCTGCTCGAAGGATGGATCGCGGGGGTTGAAGAAGGATAAAGCAAACCGCGACCACCTGGTCATGGACATAGCCGGTGGTTTTGATCGGTCCCTTATGAGTGTTACTGCACTGACCTCACCGGCACACTAACTGAAGACACGCTGGAGCCCTTTCTTTTAAGCGTTCAGTCTGTCAGATTTTAGCACAGGGATTATTAGTCCTTCCTGCACATAGCCGCCGGCCCCAGCGAATAGTCAGGCACCGTGCGACTGCGCCCGTATCACATCAGCACCAAATTCGAACTATTATCTATCGCAAGCGCCGCGCCTTTGTTTTGGACCCCACGGGATCAGGGAGTCGGCTACTGCAGTCGGTGGTTTTTATTTGACCAGCGCATGGGGGGACTAGGGATAGTGATGGCCTCCGTCGTTTGCTAGCAAACGATGGTTTTTCCAGATTAGGTATAAACCTGAATAGGTTCAATGTACCATCGCGCCTACGAGGCTGGGGAGATGGGTGAATGACACGCCCGATGAGCCTATGAGGCCTTGAAAAGGCTGTCTTCTCGGCCGGGATGTCTCAATTTCTTCTGTTTGTTGTTGTCGTGGTCTTGTTCTTCTTTGGCAGAACTGATCATATAGGTACATACTACTTAGGTACCTAGGTACTCACGCAACGTCCCAAACACTCCACCAAATGACCATGACCGTCCGACACATCTCGTCCATGCGCACACTAACGCTCGTCTTCGTCTCCCTCCTCCTCCCCGCCGTCTCCGACGCCGTGACCTGCTACACCCCCGACGGCGCCGTGGCCGAGGGCGACCAGCCCTGCTTCCCCGAAAACCCCGTCTCCTCGTGCTGCGGCGGCAGCACGTACATCTGCGCGACCAACAACATGTGCGCGTACAACAGTGGCGATGAATCGGGCTCGTACTATGTCATCGGCAGCTGCACGGACCGGTCGTGGAACTCGCCCGCGTGTCCGGGGTATTGCTACTTTCGTGAGTGTATCCGGTTCCTTAATAGGTTGATCTTTATATTGATGATATATCTCCGGGAGAGATAGATATATTTGACATCTGACTGACAAATTCCATAGGAGACCACATCCACAACACCGTCTTCCGCTGCAACGACGGCCCCGCCGACACCTACTGCTGCGCCGACGGCCCGGCCTGCAACTGCACCACCGGCCAGAACACGCAGCACATCTTCGACTTCCTCCCGCCGTACTCGGTGCTGGTCGGGTCGGCGGTGCCCTTGTCGACCGACGTCATCACGAGCAGCCTGTTCACGCCTCCTGGGGCGACGAGGACGCCGTCTCCGTCCGTGACGACCACTTCTTTCTCACCCACTCGTGCTACTGCCTCATCGTCAGTGATATCCTCGACGGGAGGAGCGGCGAGGACGTCGTCCACTTCTGCGGCAACTCGAACGGCACAGGGGCAGTCTTCTTCAGATTCAGGTAATGGCAGCGACAATCAGAGTCTGAAGGTCGGCTTAGGCGTGGGGATATCCCTGGGCGTAGTGTCGCTCGCGCTCGCGGCTATCCTGGGCAAGATGCTCTATGACAGGCGGGCCAAGAAAGATGTAAGTCCCAGTGAACAGGTCTTGTTGCATGCTTACTACCCAGCCGAGGTTAGATTCCTAGTACGGGACATATCGGTCCTGGATGACAGAAAAGAACCTTAAAGGCTAACAGATTTTCCGTGTCGGAACAGGTTCCCCCTCATCTCGAAGCCGGAGAGACCAAAGTCACGGCAGTCCCCCCGCCATATCCGGTGTCGATCCCCTCGCCGTCTCCGCCTTTGGTCGAGGCGCCTGGTCAGGGGGTGGTCCACGAAGCGCCGGGTCATGATGTGCCACGGGGGCGGTTCCTATAGTGCTGTACATACATACAGTGCCTGATCAATCAATCATGGCGGCTGATGAGGTTCGAATGCACTGAATGAGGTCTTTGCAAAACATTATATATACGATTTCTCTTGTCAGGAAAATGAATGGGGTGATGATCTATACTTTCCTATTCTTCTCGAGCTTTTTTTTTTCATTTTGATGTGGGAATGACGTCCTCTATCATTTGGTGTCTGCCCATGTTGAAAACCTTGTCATGCTAACGAGCATGAACATCTCGATCCTCGTTTGGATTTTCTTTCCTGCACGAGGTTCCAAGGTGTCCTGGCGCTGAATACCCGCTTCGTCTTAGTTTTCGAATGCTTTTCTTCCTCGAGTTTTTATTCCTCGCGGATATTTATTTATGCAAGTCTTGATCGAGGCGTCACGGGCCGAGGGGTCTTGGTGATCTGTGGGAGAGATGTAAATATACATACATACATGGATTAGGTATGTACTGTACATATAACTTCGATATTTGGAGTCTTTATTTATCTCAAGTCAACTGTGGAGCGAGAATGATGTTCATTTTAACTTATGTTCTTAAGATGCATATTCTGAAGCTTTGTGCGTTTGTTGTATATATAATATATTTCCTTTAGCTATATCAAGTTGGTAAATAATATCAACCAAGTATACGTCATTATTTCAGGACTCATGCTCAATTCGAGTAAGTAAATGCTGATTGAGTCATTTCTACTCGGTACTATGGCTTATGAAGTTATGTATGTATGTATATTGGAGCGTTCCGTGTGGCCTAGTCACTGGAGTTACCGGGATTACTGTAGTCTCTGACAGGAAGCCCTTCAGTTCAACAGGGCAAGGAAATTCATCTTGTTCAACGTCTTCGACAATGCCTCTTTACGTGTGAGTTGGTCGTCATTGGTTCTATACAGGGGAAGAAAGAATCAATTTAACTTGCTATTGATGAGTTTGTGGCTCTCGATGGCCCTCTTTGATCATTTATATTGCTTGATCGTCCTGTATGTATGTATGTACCGAGCATATACATCGGGTCCAATTATGCTTTATTATTATTCACTTCTTTTTCAGTCATTTATCATGCTGCTGTTCTATCCCTGCGGTCAAAGTCAGAATTGTTTTCTTCTTCAGCTAGCTTTTCTCTATATACAACAGGAAGCTCAATTATTGCTCGGGTTCAGAAAAAAAGGGGAAAAGAGAAGATTGGTACTTTTTTTGCCCCTAGCTGGTCATTCTGCTGTCATATGTGCGATCTCTGTCTGAAATCTTTCCTCCTTGAATTCCGACCAGCTTCCCTGTGGTTCTATGGAGGCTTTTGATATCGTGTCCTAACGCAATAGGATGCAGCGGCTATGAGGGCTTCGCCCACTACGGGTAAAGGTTGTGCAATACACTCGAGTCTTGTGGAGAGACACTCAGAAACGGCTTGACTTCAAAGTCTGGAATATGCATTCAACCACTGTCGCCACCTAATTACATGTTACCTCTTCACATACAGCATACAATACACATGCCCATCCCGTTTCCTCACTCAATCTAGCACCCCTTGCACTCCTTCACCCACAGCATCGTCTGCTGGTACTTGCTGTGCGGCAGGCCCGCGTAGAAGATCTCCTTGGCGCCCGTGGCAGCCGGGTCCGTCGCGAACGCCGGCGCCCCGTTGAAGGTGAAGTAGCCGTCGTCGTTGACGCCAAAGCCGGTGAAGTTGGCGCCCTGCGGAGCCGCGCCCGAGTGCGGGACGGTCAGGGCGATGGGCTGCACGTCGTTCTGGATCACGTAGAGGTTCTGGAAGGCGGTGGGCGGCTGGCCCTGCGCCGTGTAGGTCAACATGTCGCCGTTTTTCTTGACTGTAGCCATCAGGAGATGAGCGGTTAGAGACCATGCATCGTGACTTGTGAAAAAAAGGGGCGATAGCCTACGGATTAGAATGGGGTGCGTGTTCGAGTCGGCTCCGATGAAGGCATTCGCTAAGACAGTAGTTAGCTTTTGAAATTTAACATGATTCATAAATCAGGTATCACATACTGCCATCGGTCAGCACGGTATATCCGCCATCAGCAACGAGGGTGAAGGCATCGGGAAGAACGGCCGCACGGGCAGCAGCGACGAAGGCCGCGAGGATTCCAGCAGTGAACTTCATTTTGAAACTGCGAAAGGTTGCGAGGGAAATTGGGAACTAGTAGGTAGATATTATATCAGAAGTTTGTATAAGGAGGAGACTTTGTCAATTGGCTTGTCTGTTGTCTTGGTCTGGTTCAAAGGGAAGCAGGGCTGTCCACTGTACATGTATTTATATGCTTCTCAGAAGACAAGGTCCTGGCTCTCAGCCTCCGGGATCATTCGACTTTCTAGACGTACAGAGTAAAGTGTGGAGACGAGCTGAAGTGTCTGAGACCACAGTTCTGTACGATCTACGCAGTACGGAGTAGAGTGCGCTGCCTCCGAGGTAGGTCCCCACAGCTATTCTAGAATACAAACGTTACTGCAGATCCCGATATTCATCCCGCTTCTGCTCATCATTACTTCAAGTAGAAACACTGCTGTGCTTCTTCCAAGATCCTTCTCTTTCACTGCAATCATATCGTAGACTCAAAGGCTGCTGATGCCATATGTTCTCTGCTACACAAGGTGAACCCTCAGTTGTACAGTACAGTACATCACTGATGTATGGCCCATGGCCGACATACAGTATGGATGTTATCATATGTCTTAGATTTCTGGACCTCAGCTGCTTGATCTTTGCCCTGCTTGGCTCCGTGTCAGTGGACATGTTTTGTTACCTAATACAACCCTGGAAAAGGAAATAAAAGATCTTCTAGAAGCCGTGACCCATTCTGCATTTCTGCCAAAGAAGACATCTCATTTTGAGGTCAACGGAAATAGGCCGATCCTAGGCTACAACAGTACAGCTTGTAGTCACCGCCATTCCGGCACGTTTGTCACGTTGTAAACATAGTGACAGGGCTAACTCCAAGTTGGGGAGCAGCTAAGCCACATACCCCATCGAATAAGGCTGTTAGCTGTGAAGCCGTTGTAGGGCCAGCCGGCCACCTTGGCAGACATCATCGATTTCTTCTTTCAGGCACAATGAGTTGAGATGGGACGAGACCGTCTGCCCGCTAGAACGACACCTTGTTTCACTGCCCCACAGCGGCCTTCCCAGGTCTGCATGCATCCCGGAGTACTCCGAAGACAGGGCAGTGATTTGCTGTACTGCTGTACATAAAAGAATCGAGATCTCAGAGACAACAACGACGCTAACATTCTCGGCGCCTTCCGGGGAGGGCTGCCTAATGGTGCTAGGTGGCACCGCCATGAATAGAATCTCGGAAAGATCTCGGAAAAATGGCAGCTGGTTCGACGATCCCTAGCCTTGAGATTTTTTAGAAGATCTGCCACTGAGTTATGGTGAAAGCCCAATAATGTGGTACTGTGTAGTATCACCCTACCAAGGCCATTCAAACATCACCAAATTGCAGCACTGCTCTATCTCTACTCTATGCAGTATATCCTTGTGCTCTCAGAGTTATGGAGTAGTACAAATGCGGTGGGCAACAACCCATGGAGTGTTTGTTCTTACTTACTTAGGGCGACATGGACCATGTGCACGGACATGCTGCGCGGAAATATACCGATTCAATGAGGTGTTGAATACGGAGTGAAAAGGATATCTCAGCAGTTTTCTCTTGCAAGTTTTTTTTTTTGACCTTACACGCCAACAGAAAGATTACTGTAGTAGACATTCCTTGCGGCATGGTAAAGTGTACCATGCTTAAGATCTTCATCTAATCTAATCCCCCTCCGCACAATTCCTCAACAGCTGCTGCATGCTCTGCATCGCCTTCTTCGCAAACTCGTTCATCTCGTAGTCCTTCCCCCTTCCCTCGGGCCCGCCGTCGAAGATCTCCATGGAGAAGTACCCGCGGAACCCCGTCTTCAGCACCGCCTTGGCCACATCCTCGATGGGCAGGAACCCGCCGTCGTACGGCATGGGCCGGTAGTCGTGGCTCCACCGCGCCCGGGGCCGCAGGTCGTGGATGACCTGGTCCTCCAGCGGGCGGGCGGGCTTGTACGCGTCCGAGATCTGCAGGAGGAAGATCTTGTTCGGGTCGACGGTGCGCGACAGCTCGTCCAGGCTGGCGGCGAAGCGCCGGTCGAGCTCGTCCTTGGGCACATCCTCGATGAGGCCCGACGCCGTGGTCGGGTCGCCCCATTCGGCGCCCGCGGTCTGGAAGGTGTCGAGGCAGAGGCCAACGTTGGGCTGGTCGACTTGTTTCACGATCTCCCAGACGTCCTTCCACGTGGGCGCGTGGGTCGACCAGCACCAGTTCTCGTAGGCGAGGCGCATGTTGCGCTTGGAGAGCATGTCGCCGAGTTCGCGCAGGTCCTTGACGATGTCCTCGCGGCTGGTGGATATCTTCTTTGGGGGGGTGTCTGTTGATCCGACCTGTTGTCGAGTACACGTCAGAACAATATGTAATACTATATCACCCCTAGAATGCTTTGATGTCCCTCTACTACTGCACCAGACGCGGGGATGGTACATACCTGCAACAAATCCGTCCCGCAAACGTTCATGATCTCAATCCACCCCCTCACTCGCTCAAACGCCTCCTGCCGTTCCAGCGACCCTCGCATCCAGCCCTCAAAGTTGCTGAACGGCTGCAGCATCATGATCTTCAACCCGAGCGCGTCGCACAAGATCTTGATCTCCCCCGCTGCCGTCGTGAGCTCCGCATAGTTGTCATGTGCGACCTGGTGCCCTTTGGTCCGCGACGCGTAGTCCATGATGTCTGGAAACGAGAGCTCAATGGCGCCGAAGCCAGCGGCGGAGATGGCCTCGAGTTTGCGGGGCAGGGTGTCGGATGGGTGGGATCCGATGGAGCAGGATGCGTAGGCAAGTGGAATCTTTTGGAAGGAGGAGAAGGTCATCGGTTCCGCCATGATGGAGAGTGCTTAGAAGATATGATGCTTTAAGATATGCTTATCGATGAGCAAACATGGAGTTATCGAGAGCGATTCCTCGACGTCGCGAGGGCTCCAACGGTATGCCCTGTACTTAGGAACTAGGGATGTATGTACGGTAATCAGGTCCAGCATCCAAATCGCCTCCAAGCTGACAGAATTATATGCATGTAGCTATTAACTCCTTCTTTCTCTGCTCGCTTTGTTTATACTTTGCCATAATGATGCTGCATTGACGCCAGGGTCCGAGGGGCGTTCATTTAGGGCTAGGGCTGGGGTTTTCTCTGACGATATGTCGTAATCGGAACATCACCCCGGTCCCGAACCAGCTTATAGAGTTCTCCAGTTGTATTGTCGACATTCTCTAGTCCTGGGAACTGCCTGGGGTCCTTCTAGGAAGACGACGGCAAACGATTGGCCTCTTGCACCATGCCTCGCCTTTGATACGACGGCCACCAGAGCGAGTACGCGAGTCTGACGAGCAGGGAATGCCATGACGTTCCGCGGGTTATTATATTGCAGCTGAAGCTGCCATGATGTAACGGCGGCGTACGTGGAAATCACACCGGATGATATGCCCGTTCGCCGCAGCAGCTTCCTTCAAGTACAGACGGACCTACTTTTCGAAATGTTGTTTCATGTCGCTCATCTCGCCTCCTCTCCCCTCAGCTCAACCGTTTGAAACCAGGACTACCCAAACATTCAACACACATACTAGTCAGGCTGGCATCCGTCGGATACCATGGCAGATCCAATCCAGAGATTCAAACGCATCGGCGTCGTCGGGGCCGGGAACATGGGCTCGATGATGACCTTTTCGTTCGCCGAGCTCGGCCTCGACGTTTCGGTGTGGGACGTCAAGCGTCAGAACGTCGACCAGCTGCTCAAGTTCGCCAAGGATGCGAAGGAGTGCAAGGGCAAGATCGAGGGATTCTACAACATCGACGAGTTCACAAAGAGCCTCGAGGGCAAGGGGGAGCGCAAGTTATTCATCTTCTCCATCACACACGGTCATCCGGCCGATTCCGTGCTGAGCATGATCAAGCACGACTTGAAGGCGGGCGATATTATCCTCGACGGTGGAAATGAGAATTACAGAAGAACGGAGCGACGGCAGAAGGAGCTGGAGCCACTGGGCGTCAGCTGGATCGGAATGGGAGTCTCGGGAGGCTACCAGTCTGCCAGACGCGGACCAAGCTTGTCACCGGGTGGTGACGCAAAAGCCCTTGAACTCGTCATGCCGTTCCTCGAGCGGTATGCCGCCAAGGATCGCAAGACGGGGACTCCCTGCGTTACGAGAATCGGTCCCGGAGGCTCCGGACACTTTGTCAAGATGGTCCATAACGGAATCGAAGGCGGAATGCTGTCCACAACCTGCGAGGCGTGGTCCCTGCTCCATAATGGTCTGGGACTGTCCTACGACGAGATTGGAAATATCTTCGAAGAGTGGAACAAGAGTGGGGAGCTGAAGGAGACCTACCTGATCCAAATCGGGTCGGAGATCTGCCGAACGAAGAAGACTCCCAAAGGAGATAAAGCTGGAGAGGGTGCCAGCACGACAAATGGATATGTCCTCGACGACGTCCTGGACAAGGTCGTCCAGGATGACGACGACACAGAAGGCACGCCGTTCTGGACGGTGATGGATACGGCCGCGCGCCACATCGCGGCCCCTACCGTCGCAACTGCACACTTCCTGCGCGTTGCGAGCGGGAACCGGGAGGAGAGACTAAATGTTGCTGAAAAGCTGAGAATTCCTCCTCCGAAGCGGATTGAGGGCATCAAAAACAAGGCCGCCTTCATCGAGACCCTGCGACGCGCGGTCTTCTGTTCCTTCCTCGCCTCTTTCTGCCAGGGTCTCGAGCTCATCGCGCGCGCCTCGATCGATGAGGGCTGGCAGATCAATCTCGGCAAATGCATCCAGATCTGGCGTGCGGGCTGCATCATCCAGGCGGAGTACATTGCCGACCTGCTCCAGCCGCACCTCTCATCCGGAAAACAGATTACGAACATGAAGTTGATCGACGAGGTCTCGGCTGAGCTGCGCAAACACTATGAGCCTCTGAGGGAAATCGTCATCAGGGGCACTGAAAGTGACCAGTATCTACCTGCCATGTCGGCCAGTCTGGAGTACCTCAAGTACGTGAGTGGCACGATGCTGCCAACGAAGTTCATGGAGGCGGAGATGGACTTCTTTGGCGCGCACGCGTACGACAAGCCCGGTGTGCCGGGAGAGGATCCGGGCAAGGTCCACAAGGGCGCTCACCACTACGAGTGGCGGCCCGCATGATGGAGATAGCAGTGGTCTCTTGTATTTCTGCAAACATGTTCCCACTGTATCTGAAAGACTGTTGAGCGGGTCCAGAATCCAGATAGATATTAAAGAGCAGTGATTTGTCAAGAAAAAGTATATAGGATCTTATCAAACGGACGACCCCAATCTATATTGTTCAGGCCGCTGCTCGGGTGTTCCTCGTAGCTCGCGAGCGCGAAACTCTCTTTGTGGTCAGCCCCTCGTGTTTAGATGAATAACAAGCGTGTCCACGTATGTTTGGAATGTACATACCTTGCGTACCCTATTGCACTGCGGTATGTTGTTGTGCCTGGATCTGATGATAAACTCGGGCGTGGCTCGCACGTGGCGGTGCCAGGAGACCCAATGGGCGGGCGGGAGCATGAGCTCGCGCGGCCCCGCCATCGCGACAGCAGAAAAAGTCTCCCCGCCCGCGCAAATCCCCGCTGTATATGCCAGCGGCGTCGCTCGTCCTCCGCCAGCTTTCATCTCTCCCGACACGTCCGCTGCGAAGGATCGAGTCTGCAAGGCAACTGGCACGGAGGATGGCTGCGCTTCCCAACACCTACAAGGGTAAGCACGTCCGCAGCCCCGCGAGACCCAGAACAGGCCGCTGGAGGATTGTCAGTTGAGCTTCATGCTGACGCGATATCCCAGACCCCGTCCGCATCGCCGTCATCGGCGGCACGGGCCTGCGAGAGCTCCCCGGCTTCACGCAGGTCGCCTGCCTCGACATCTCGACGCCCTGGGGCAAGCCCTCCTCACCCATCACCATCCTCCACCACAAGTGTTCGCACAACGGCAAGGAGTTCCCCGTGGCCTTCCTCAGCCGCCACGGCCTGCACCACCAGATCGCGCCCCATGAGGTCCCCTCCCGTGCGAACATCGCCGCCCTGCGATCCATCGGCGTGCGCACCATCATCGCCTTCTCGGCCGTCGGCAGTCTGCAGGAGGAGATCAAGCCCCGCGACTTCGTTGTCCCGGACCAGGTGATCGATCGGACCAAGGGTATCAGGCCATTTACATTCTTCGAGGGCGGTGCCGTCGCGCACGTTGGCTTTGCGGACCCGTTCGATGAGGGCGTGGCCAAAGTTGTGAGGGCGTGCGGGCACAGCCTGGAGGGCGACGGCGTCGTGCTGCACGACCGCGGGACATTGATCTGCATCGGTACGCATATCTGCTCCTGCATATTCTTTCTCCCTTGAGCCGTAGAAAGCAGATCACTAACATCCGCCTTTGCGACTCATGCAGAGGGCCCCCAATTCTCCACTCGCGCCGAAAGCAAGCTCTACCGTTCCTGGGGCGGCAGCGTCATCAACATGTCCTGCCTGCCTGAAGCCAAGCTGGCGCGCGAAGCTGAGATCGCATACCAGATGATCTGCATGTCGACTGACTACGACTGCTGGCGTGAATCCACTGAGGACGTCACCGTCGAGATGGTCATGGGCAACATGAAGGCGAACGCTGTCAACGCGCGGCGCTTCGTCGGCGCGGTTCTCGATGCGCTGGGCGAGGAGAAGCACGCGGACCTCGTGCAGGCGAAGCATCTCGAGGGAAGCGTGAAGTTTGGCGTTAGCACTCCCCTTACGAACTGGAGCCCTGAAGCTCGGGAGAAGCTGAACTGGCTGTTCCCGGGTTACTTCGAATAAATAGACAACTGGATGATTATACCATCTCTCTTCATGTTTTTATTTTCTCATCCTGTACCAGTTGTTGATATCTGGCGCGGATACGACAAGAGAGACGATATATATAGGATAGACGTGGTGACTTGTTTATAAAGATCCTAGTCACATTTTCGGGTTGTTCGAACTCCAAAGCTAGAGTACTGAGAAGCCGGGAAGCCGTGTCTTCTGCACATTTTGATTTCTCTTTATAACTGGCATCGCTGCTTTTAAGGAGTTGCTATGGGATTTCCGCTGATGCATGGCTGTATAGTAGGTATATCCAGTAAACTCGGTTGTCATCAATGGACGCTCAGGAGAATCCATGGATCACAAGCGGAAAGCCCTGAGCCCTCTGATGAGAGGATCCTGGACTTGACTACCTATGGACCTTGGGAGAAGAGCTCGACAGAGACTTCCCGCGTCCATCTACCCTGGAGGAGATCGCATGATTAGCACGTCTTAGAGAAACCCGGAGCTTCCGGTCGCCCGCTGGTGTTCCAGAACGCCAAATGTGGAGTATTATCCTCGGGTGCTACTCAAGACGGTGTCCCAAGATTATCTGATTTGATCTTTTGCCAGATCAAAGGTAGGACATGGAGTCGACCGATGACACGGTCTAGCCCGTTGTATGCATATCGATGTTCCCGAGGTAATCAATGGACCCTCCTGAGAGCTGCCGCCCTGAAGTCCTGATACACGAAACATCGACGTTAGCATGTGAATGCACCCCAACCCGGAGAGTTGCCGGGCACCCTTTTGAGGTCGAGAAACGAAACGTCGCTTGGCAAGTCGCAAGCGAGGTCGACCTCATTTTTTGATATGCGATAGTCTGACGCCGGCGTTTTCCTGGAACTGCTTAGCAACCTCGCTTAGACAGACTCCCAAGAATAGAAAAGGGCAACATGACGTACGCAGTACGTAGTTAACTATCATTCAAGAACGCTTCTACCAGTTTCACCGTCCCCTTGGGAACAGCCGATCGATGGTAGGTCCTAGACAAGAGCTGGAGAAGTATCCAATTGATCACAACACTCTGAGCATCGACACATCGCAACAAATTACCTAGACGTGAGCTGCATGTACGGAGTAAGGATTCAAGTCTCAGGGCGAGCACAGGGCGTGGAGTAAGCGGTCCCACTCTCTTCTTAGGCTTGGGCATCCTGCCTAACAGCCCTAGCCTTAACCGAACTGCTTAAATCCATTCATGATCCACGGATATCTGGGCGTCCGCATGATGCTTAATCGATCCTTGCCGTATAGAGTAGTTTTCGACACTCTTTACACGCTTCTCGGATGTGAGTGGACGCGGACAACCGGACCCCAGAATGCCTGACAGCCGAACGGCCCATAGAACAGGGGTGCTGCAGCTGCGTGGGAGTGTTACTCTGCGTGATGCATGTGCAGTAGGGAGCATGTTCCCGAGCGACCGGTCCTCGATAAGCGGGGTTAACACGAGAGAGTTGGGAGAACGGTCTAAAGGCTGTGAGTCGGAGGGCAAAATGCCGACGCGACACTGCTTGAGAACTGGCAGTTGATGTCTGGAGGGGTAGATTGTTTTCTGCTGGTGAGGATGCGATGAGAGAGAGATGGAGCGCTAGGAGAACAGCTGAATGTCTGTTCCTGGACGATGGATCCTGCAGAGCTGGCCCGCATGCGGCTCCGGCCTCGTCGATCATGGAGACGAGCGACAAGAAAGAGAAGAGCACGCGGACGGCGTGTACAGCATCCTGCGCATCGCATGCTCTGCTTCATTCTTCCTTCCTTCCTTGCTTCTACCCCTCTTCTTTCCCTCCAGGGCATGACACCCTCGGCCTTGGCTTATCTGTCCTTCCTTTTCCTTCGTTCCTTCGTTTTTATTCTGACCATGTTCGTTGCAATCTGATAATCTGCTTGTCGGTCGTTTCTTGGTGATCATTCAACCATGGCTTGTGCAATCGCCCTCACTGCAGTCTCTCTCTTTCTTTCCTCCGTCTTCTCTTCTCCCATTGACACCTCTGGGAACGTCCGGCGCGACTCTGTGCCAACCGGCTATGAATCCCCGCCTTACTATCCCGCTCCGCCGGGAGGATGGGTCTCAGATTGGGCCCCCGCGTACGCAAAGGCTTATGAGGTTGTGAGCAACATGACCCTGGCCGAAAAGGTCAACATGACCACCGGAACTGGCATCTTCATGGGGCCCTGCGTGGGCCAGACCGGCAGCGCTCTCCGTTTTGGCATTCCCAACCTCTGTCTCATGGACTCCCCTCTGGGGATCCGCAATACCGACCATAATACGGCCTTTCCTGCGGGTATCACGGTCGGTGCGACGTTCGACAAGGAGCTCATGTATGCTCGAGGAGTCGCGCTGGGCGAAGAAGCCCGTGGCAAGGGTGTCAACGTGCTGATGGGACCGGTGGTCGGTCCCATCGGTCGTAAGCCGCGGGGAGGTCGCAACTGGGAGGGCTTCGGGGCGGATCCCACGCTGCAGGCAATCGGGGGAGCGCAGACCATCAAGGGGATGCAGAGCACGGGGGTCATCGCGACGCTGAAGCACTTCATCGGCAACGAGCAGGAGATGTACCGAATGACCAGCATCATTCAACGCGGATACTCGTCAAACATCGATGATAGGACCTTGCACGAGCTCTATCTGTGGCCGTTTGCAGAAGGTGTTAGGGCAGGAGTGGGTTCCATAATGATGGCTTATAATGATGTATGTATCCTACTACGGGGCATTTTCTTGTCGGGCTGACATTCCCCAGGTAAATGGGTCTGCGTGCAGCCAGAATAGCAAGTTGATCAACGGCATTCTGAAAGATGAACTCGGCTTTCAGGGGTTTGTCATGACAGATTGGCTGACGCAGATTGGTGGCGTCTCTTCCGCGCTGGCAGGCCTCGACATGGCCATGCCCGGTGACGGGCCTATCCCATTGTTTGGAGACAGCTACTGGGGGTCAGAGCTATCGAGAGCTGTGCTCAACGGGACCGTACCGGTGGACCGGCTGAATGACATGGTATGCATATGCCCCAGCAGCGTATTTATTCCGACTATGATGTTCTTCGTTCCCTGTCATTGGGGACACATGAGAGCTGCCTTTCATTGTGTTGCATGCACAGCAGTCTATTAGCGTATTGAAGCGCTGATTGATATACGCAGGTCACTCGGATCGTGGCGACATGGTACAAGTTCGGCCAAGACAAGGACTTCCCATTACCCAACTTTTCATCCAACACCGACGCTGCTACCGGTTTGCTATATCCTGGAGCTGTTTTCTCGCCCATCGGCGTCGTCAACCAGTTTGTTGACGTTCAGGGTGACCATAAGGTCGTTGCGAGAGCTATTGCAAGGGATGCCATCACGCTTCTCAAGAACGAAGATAACGCGCTACCATTGAAGCGTAACGATTCCTTGAAGATTTTCGGCACCGATGCTGGGACTAACCCCGATGGCATCAATTCATGCGCTGATAAAGGCTGCGACAAGGGAGTCTTGACTATGGGATGGGGAAGTGGAACATCTAAACTCCCGTACCTCAATACGCCACAAGAAGCTATTGCCAATGCATCCTCAAACGCAGAGTTCTTCGTCACGGACAGCTTTCCGTCAAACGTCAACGCCAACCCGGAAGACATCGCGATCGTGTTTATAAACGCTGATTCGGGCGAAAATTACATCACTGTTGAAGGCAATTATGGCGACCGTTCAGCTGCAGGGCTCTATGCATGGCACAACGGAGACGACCTGGTTAAGGCAGCCGCGGCAAAGTTCTCGAAAGTTGTGGTCGTCGTACACACTGTCGGTCCGATTATCCTGGAGAATTGGATTGATCTCCCCTCAGTTAAAAGCGTGGTCTTCGCCCATCTGCCAGGTCAGGAAGCGGGGGACTCCCTTGTTGATGTCCTCTTTGGCGACTACAGCCCTAGCGGACATCTTCCCTATACGATTCCCCGTAGTGAAGACCAATACCCTTCCAGTGTCAGCCTCATCAACCAGCCCTTTGGTCAGATCCAGGACACCTTTACCGAAGGCCTATACATCGACTATCGCCATTTCCTGCATGCAAACCTCACACCCCGATATCCATTTGGCCATGGACTGTCCTACACCACTTTCAACATCACCGAAGCGAGCATCTCAGTAGTCATCCCCCTGCAGAGCGAGTATCCGCCCACCCGCCCGCCTAAGGGCCCAACACCCACTTACAACAACGTCATACCGCCAGCGTCCGAAGTGGCCTGGCCAGAGAACTTTGATCGCATATGGCGCTATATCTACCCATATCTCGATAACCCTGCCGCGGCGACGTCCACAGCGCCTTACCCCTACCCGACCGGCTACACGACGGTCCCGCAGCCAGCTCCGCGCGCAGGTGGCGCGGAGGGCGGGAACCCTGCCCTTTGGGACGTCGCTTTCTCGGTCCGCGTCAAGGTCAGCAACACCGGATCTCGCCCGGGCCGTGCTGTGGCGCAGCTTTACGTCGAGCTTCCCTCGTCACTGGGACTTGACACGCCGCGCCTGCAGCTGCGACAGTTCGAGAAGACAAAAACCTTGGCGCCAGGCGAGAGCGAGGTGTTGACCATGGAGCTGACCCGCAAGGACCTGAGCGTGTGGGACGTGGTGGTGCAGGACTGGAAGGCGCCGCTCAACGGACAGGGTGTCAAGGTATGGATCGGAGAGAGCGTGGCTGATTTGAGAGTCGTGTGTGAAGTCGGTCGGGAGTGTAGGAATATTTAGTGTATACTGTATACTGTATTGTGTTGTGATTCCTGAGAGTTAGGATACCGTGCTGGGACGATATAGTTACCTTGGGTACTTATATATAAGATTTAGTAGTAGTATATTAACAATATGAATAATGGTTTGGAGGTCCTTATTAGGCCTTGCTTTTCCATGTCGTTTGGCTTATTCTTTGCTAACATTGTTTTTATTGAAGAAGAATGTCAATCAAATAAACAGGGCGACTCCAGGATGGACTCATTGATTGTCTAGCTCCCTATGGCGACGCAATGGGGAGTGATGAAGAACAGGAGCTCCCGAGAAGGTTACAGGGCAGTACTTTATGTTTCTTCAATTCCCTCCTTTGAACTGCCCACACTGATCTTAGTATCAAGCATCATGCCAGATTACATATACCTGCTATAGTTATACGCTGATAGATGCGTGCACATGGATCATATCCATATAGACGCACTGGTTAATGGAAAGACCGTGACCTCAGCCCGGCGCAGGCCACCGCGGCGCCATGCTGTTCGTTCCTGGAGCGGAACGGCTACTGAAAATGATGATGGTGGTGGTGATGTGATGAGGAGTGAGATGATGATCCTGCTGATGATGCTGACGGCGGCATGGTTCCACAGCTGCCTGCTCCTCTCCTCCCGCCCTCGTCATGGCTCTATTAAAGGCCCTGGATCCGTCCCTAATGACATCGAGAGTCGTCGTTGAAGCTGTAGACCATGTGGTACTCCCTCCCTCTCGTCGCGCTGTCCGCCGCGACCGCCGCTGCCTCATACGCGGCCAACCTCAACTACCTCGTCCTGGGCATCTCCATCCGCGCGTACTTTAAGTGGATGCCCATCCGGCAGACAGTCCTCGTTTCGTCTGATCGAACTAAGCTGAGAAAGAAGCACAGCCAGGTCGAGATGGACGACAACCTGCGGATCTGGCGGCGCCTCCAGCTGGGATCCCTCCTGGACGTCATCATGCTCGACATCTGCCAGTACAACTGCTTGATCACTGATCTGTTCTGGAATACGGACTACGTCCGCGCCATCGCCAACGATGCGAGCCGCACCATCATGGGATGGGCAGCCGCCAGGAGAAGTGGTTCTATCGGTCCATCGACGGCGATGTTGTCGAGAAACGGCGTCCTCAAGGGCGGCCAGATGATCCAGATGAACATGACATTACGACACCGACACGGGACGCTGGTATGTCAGCCACGAGGAGCCGTTGGTTGTATGAGTACCTAGGTATGGGAATCATGTCTCTTTTGGTTGCTTTTTCTTTCTTGGCCGGAGGCTGTCTGTCTGCTTGGATAGACGGCCGCATGTTTGCCTACATAACAGTTGGATAGCATGTAAGTAAGACTCGAGACCTTGCTGCTCTGTTCACGGAAGAATCTATTTACACGGTATACAGCATATACTCCGTAATACTGCCTACAATTTGAAACTCCCATGCCTCCCCGCGCCAGCACTGAACCTCGCCGCCCCCTTCACGCTCTCCACATCGATCACCTTGACGCCATTATCGAACTCGAACGAAAGAGCATCCTCAAACGATCTCGCCCCATACGTCGAATAATACGCGCTCGCCCGATCCGCATTCATGCACGCCTGCGGGAACTTGACAAGCTGCGCCGCCAGGTTCAGCGCCTCCTCGAGCGCTTTGCCTTTCGGGACAACGCGGTTCGCGAGTCCCATCTCCAGCGCCTCCTTCGCGCACACGGGCCTCCCTGTCAGGATCAGATCGAGTGCCCTGCCCAGCCCGATCACGGCGGGGAGCCGCACCGTCCCGCCGTCCACGAGGGGCACCCCGAACCGTCGACAAAACACCCCGAACACGGCGTCTTCCTCCGCGACGCGAAGGTCCGCCACCAGACTCAGCTCCAGCCCCCCGGCAACCGCGTACCCCGCGACCGCGGCGATGATGGGCTTCTTCACGATCATCCGCGACGGCCCGATCGGGCCCATCCCGTTCTTGCCCTGGACTCGCTGCTCCTTGCCCACCCGGGGACCCTTGTACGTTCGGTCCTCCCCGGACGGGGCCTTATCCTGACCCGGAAACTTGGACAGTTCATGCAGATCGAACCCCGCGCAGAAACACCCGCCGGAGCCGTAGAGCACGCAGACCTTCTGGGTGTCGTCGTCTTCGAAGGCGCGGAGGGCGAGGGTCAGTTTGTGCCCTGTCGGCCCGTCGATGGCGTTGCGCCGGTGCGGGCGATTGAGGGTGATGAGGGTGATGCCGTCTGGGTACTTTGAGACTTGGACGGCGTGGGGTTCGTCGTCGTTGGTGTAGCCGGAGATGGAGACGAAGGTGGTGTTGGAGGTTGTCATTGCGGTGTGCAGGTAGGTACCCAGGTCCCTAAGTAGTAGGTTAGGTAGAGTTTATATTGATGGGGGGGATGGTGGATGTAGGAGTATGTATGTGTGGATTGGACGTGGTTCAATTGAATTGATGTGGTCTTCTGTTCTGTCAGCCGAGCAGACACGAGCAGCGGGCAGGTGTCACATTTATATATAGACGGGGTATTATCAACTAGATAGCAGCGGATCCGATCTGCATCATACTGCCTGCGGGATACAATGAATGTACAGTGGGACGGCACCTCGAAGCCGTACCCCGTACCTACATGCAGATCCCGGGGTTACACTATCTACCTACCCCGCTCTAAACTGAAACAGCCGCGGAGAAGGACGCGGGATATAACGATAACCTTGGCAAACAACAGCTCTGCCCGGATTTCCCCCCGGATTTTTACTACTGTATACCCGCGCCGGCCCGGGCCGGGCCGTCGGGCGTCTTGTATGTACATACAGACGACATAATAATAATAAAGTTGGTAGCAAACTTGGGATCTTGAATCTACTTGTGGTGTCTATATATATCAAGTATCTACACAAGAAAGTAACTGATAGATGAACGAATGAAATAGACCGGGAAAAGATAACTAGCTCCTAATGCACTGTACAGTACATAGATCCTGGGTTCTGATGCTATGACTACTACTAGCTCATCTCGGGCCTCGGGCTCTCGGGTATGTATCGTTGCCCAGTTTTTAGTCCGGGATCTGCTATTCGGGACTTGGTCTTCTGTCTTCCGGTCTGGATCAGACAGACGGGTGTGACATGACAATGAGTGCATGCATACTTGGACATTCTTAAGTATGCATATCTGTTGTAGGCGTATGGTACTGATGGTTGGTTAAGTGCCTGGGGACCTAGGTAGTGGTATGAGTGGAGCATGGAGATATGGGGTACGGGCTACCTTATCTGGAGTATCCGATCCGGGGACTCCACATGTCCTGCTAGCTGGGGCGGACGGGGCGAGGGGAGTCGGGCCGTCGGGGAGACCTTGGGAGGAGGGGATGAGGGATTGAGGATGCGGGGATAGTCTAGTTGGTAGGGGCTTTCCACCAGGATTCCAGGATGCTTTCTTTCTACCTTTGTGTCTTTTCTTCACTGAAAGTCGATGGTGATGGAAGCACTGCACGGTGAGCCAGTTCAGATCAGAAGTCTTGATCTTGCCGATGATCTGGCGCGCTGTGCGTTTGGAGTGGGGAATGAGTGGGTGGTCTGAGTTGAATTTGGGTGCCATTATTTTTTTTTGCTCATTTTCTCTTCTTTTCAATTGAGTTATTGGAGTAGCTGGGCCAGGGGCAGGCAGGATTATGTGTGGAGATTCAGTCAGCCAGACAGAGAGGGTGAGCTTTTTTATATTTGTTATTTTTAATCTGCCCACTAGTCTAGTTCTATATCTAGGGAGGAGACAGGCAGGAGAGGCGTGGTTATGTACTGTACATGTACAAAGGCGTGGGCTATGTAAAGCACAATAGAATAAGAAATAAGTGTTTGAGAATGAGAGAAGTACAATATAATACAATACAATATTGGAGAGCTCTTCTGAGACTCGCAGGGTTTTTTTTGCAATCATATTCGAAACCGACGATGGAGGTTAGGATCTCAAGCCATGATGTCAAAGAAAATGGTGATGCGGGGGGGAAAAATGCCATATCGATTCATTCACAAACCTATTCATTTTTTCTACAGCAATATGCTGCTGCGAACCCGACCGACCGAACTCCAACCGGGGTATCATGTAAAGGACAACAAAAAAGGCAGCGAAAAAAAGTCATCTAACCCGTCCAACTCACTCAGAATCAGACGCATAGTCCACCAACGGCGCTGCACTCGGAACCGGCTCCGGAGGCATCGGAGGAGCCGGTTCTTCCACAGGCGTCGGGACCGGTTGCTCGTTGGTGTTATCCAAAGGACTCGTCTCAATTCCAACATCGTCCGCGTTACTTGGGGATACAATCTTGGTCACCTTCCGCTTCTTGATCTCCGGCTGCCAGACCTTTTCGCCGCTGAGAAAAGGGTCCATCGCCGCACGGGTGTTCCCGTGCAGTTCACTGCGCAGCTGCGCCTTGCGCTCCGCGATGAGCTCCTCCCCTTTCAGCGGCCGTTTGCCCCTCTTGCCGCGATCTTTCGACAACGCCGCGGGAGACTCCGTTCGGGCCTCGAACATCGGCCGGATCCGACTCGCGTGCGAAGTGTCGGGGACACCGCCAAACTCGACCATCGCCGCGCGGACGCGGTCCTCCTCTGTCTCGTCGACGAGATCGATGCCCAGGCTCATCTTGTCCTTCAGCGCCTCCTTGATCTCCTCCGCCTTCTGCAGCGCCTTGCGCTCCGCGCGGAACGCGCGCCGCAGGATCTTGGACTTCTCGTAGGGGTCCTCCCAGTCGCGGTCCTGCAGCCGCTGCAGCTCCCGGACGCGGCTGCTCTCCGTCTCCGCGCGCCGCTTGTCCTCGAGCTTGCCCTCGAGCCTGGCGAACGCGTCCTTCCGCTCCTCCTGGCTGTCACCGGCCAGCAACCGGAGATTGATCTCCCCCAGGTCCCCCGTGATCTCGCGGTCCTCGCCGGTGTCCCGCTTCCGGCCGCCCTCGGTGACCACGTACGCGGTGTTCTTGGGGTCCGTCCGGATCTCAATCCACCCGCCGCAGAGGGTGTGCCGCATGCGGAAGCTGTAGATGGGCGTGGAGTAGTAGTTGCCGACCTTCTTCTTCTCGGCGTTGAAGCGCACCCCCTGAGCGATCAGCGTCTCGTGCGGCTTGCAGTTGGTGCACCACACCGCGAAGGGCATCTCGAAGCGCACGACCAGCGCGCCCGTCGTGCGCAGGTGGCGCGCCCGCGCGCCGAGCGGGTGCTTCCCCGCGAGCTTGTTGGCGGAGGTGATGCCCTCCTGGTCCGGGGGGACGTAGCGTCCCATGTCTGTTTGTTGGTCAGCATTACATTTCAAGATAAATACGGCAAAAATGAAAGAAAGAGGGAACATCGTATGTAGGTGAGTGGGCAGCGTAGGTAGTACTTACTGAAGCCCTGCATGGTGGGTAAGACAGAAGGTATAGATCACCTTCTTTGAGGCATCTGCGGAGTAAAAGGAGGATATACAGCCTGAGGGTTTCCAGGGCCGAGAGGAGCTGAGTCTCGACCCGAGCTGTGATGGCAGTCAGAGGAAGCCAGGGTGCAGAGAGCTCGAGTCGAGCGGAGCGGTGGTGATGGGGAGGTTCGGCCCCGTGCGGCGGCGAGTGGTGTTGGCGGAGCGGGCGGGATGCTTAGTCAGCCAGGCTTCCGCCCGAGGTCCCCCTAGTTACCGATGGTCTTGTTGCAAACCACCAGTCTTGACTAACTTGTGTTATGATGTACTCCGTAGTACCATATGATTCATCTCTATACCACTGATAACTGGGAACTGTCACAATGGTGGATACTACCATCTACCTAGTAGACTGGAAATGAGACCATGCCATGCTATTCTGAGACAGAATGTATATATATAGAGCTTCCAGGGTTCATCCTTTCAGTATAAGGTCTTCCGACGCCACTGTTTTTTTCCCAAGCAGCCATCGAAATAAGGTCCGAAATATGTCTCATATTGCATTGGAAGAGGCTCGAATATACATCCTTAGAATTTCGACCAGCTGAACACAGAGATATCGGCTCATCAAAACTACTAAAGCTTCATAGGATCTCTAGAGGCATTAACGGAAAGAATATGTGTCGTCATTGCGTCAACGTGTCTAGAGTAGAGAAGTAAATCGTTCAATTTATGTATCTACAAGCAGCAGTTCACAATGGTTCTGGGTATATAGATCAAGGCTTGGCCCACGGAGCCTTCGTCGGAGCAGCCGGGTCGCCAGGGCCCGCTGGCGGCTGGGGCTGGGGTTGGGACTGCGCCCATGGGGCTCTCGTCGGTCCCATCGGTCCGGGCGGCATTCTGGACGTGTCCGGCAGTCGTGTTGGGTTTGCGGGCGGTGTTGTTCCCTGCCCTCTTGCAGCAGCCCAGGGAGCAGCTGTCCCTCCGGGAGGGAGGCCCGGCTGGGAGGTTGACGTCGCCCACGGAGCTCTGGTCCCGATATCTGGAGGCTGTCTTGGAGTAGTAGATGGTGCATGCCCCGTCGGCCGTGCTTGAGGTCCTGCGGCGCTATGCGCAGTAGGTGGAGGTTCAGGCGCATTGGGATCGCGGTCCCAGCTTAGGAGCGAGCCGAAGGGGAAGTGCTGCACGACGGGGAATTTGGAGAGGACTTCTGCATTGTACATTTTAATCATGCCCTGGCATCGGTGTCAGCATCCGGATTCTCTCGCGATTAACAGCTTCCTGAGGGCTGTAACTGACCTTGTTGATCTTGCCCCACCCGGCGGTGATACCGGAGATATCGTACAGCATCGGGCTATGCTCCCAGAACGGACCCTTCTTGACATCGTATATAAAGCCGATGGCAGAGAAGTACATGTTCGTCTTCTTTTCTCTTTCGACGACGTTGGCCTTGGCCACCCCGCCCGGCTCTGGCGCATCCGGCAATGATCCCTCTACTGGCGTCTGGTCGGACTCCGAGATGGCAGGGGACAGCTGTGCGGAACCAAAGATGTAAGGAACAAAGGAGTGATCGTCGAGACCCCAGACTCCGTGGGATCCTGCGGGTTCCAGGGTGTATGTCTTGATGAGTTTTCGGACGAGTTCGAGGTAGCTGGAACGTGAAATCCCGTCAACGTCTCTGCCTTCAGAAACACGCAAGGTCACAGAGGATACTTACGGCTGTATTACTCCAAGAACAATGCCTCTCTCCTCGACCCCAGGGCCTGCCTTGGTGAACCCATTGAGTTTCCACACGCAAGCCAGGAAGGCCACAAAGCTCAGCTCGTGACCTGTCCCGTAGTCCAGCCTCTGCGCGCTCCCGAAGCTTCCCAGGAAGTAAGCCTTCAGCTCGTCCTTTGCCGTCGGCGCGTCCGACTCTGCACTCCGGGACCGTAGAACTTCGGGCGACAGACCCTCCTCGAGCAGCTCCGACACGCGACTCTCCACGATCTGGTACCACTTGCGGAAACTGGGATTCCCAAACCGGCGTGGCCCCGTGTCCGGAGGCGCCTCCTCCATGATCGACTCGAGCTTCGACAGCAGCTGCTGCAGGCGCCGGACGGGCTCGGAGAACTCCACCGCGTCGGAGTTGAGCGGCCACGGCTGCACCTTTCCGTCGGGCAGTTTGGCGGGGAACATGGCTCGGTTGAGCTGCAGGATGAAGGCCATTATGTCGCTGTAGGCCTTGGTGGTCAGGAAGGTCGAGACATCCTGGGCCTCGTTGATCTTCTTGCTGGGCGCCACGAAGGTGTGTTCCTTGGAGGGGTCGAGGGTCTCGAGGACCCGGACCGGCGTTGGTCCGTCCAGAGCCATTCTTGAATGGGACCGGTCAATTCGATTCAATTCAGAGCCGTGACATGTGCGAGTCTCACTTCAAAATTCCAAGCACGCCTTCACTCGAGAGGAACGCTGTATCCTTGCATCCAGAAACCGAGGTGGGTGGAATGATTCCGTGACCTTGGCGGCGGAGCTTGGACACGATGACAGGTCCCCACCACAGCTCGCTAGCCTCGCCGAGTCCCCGCGATCAGCCCCTTAACGTCACTCCAGACCGCCTGCCTGGCCGGTACGCAGTTGTCTCGTGCACCTCGCCGGACAAGTCACTCCAGCTCAGCAGCGCGTTTCCGCCTCCCTCGAGCACGCTGGCTCGAGATCGAAAGGGAATGGCGCGTCGTCAAAGCAGCAAATACTCAACGGAGCACGCGCTCGCGCTCCTGAACGGCGTCAACGAGACGGACGACGGCGACCGCAACTCCCGACGCTCCGACGATGCGAACTCCTTCCTCTCTGCGGTGGAAAACACCCAGAACCAGAGCGACAATGGAGAGGGCCCGACCCGGGTTTCGTCGAAACCTCTCATGACGCGATCCAGTCCGGCCTTGCCGTCGAACCAGGGAGCGCAGCTGCGCCGTCCTGTCAGACGGAGACTGTTCACCGGGAGGAACCCCGAACCGAGGAGTGATGAGATCTTCAGAGTCCCGGAGTCGCCGGCCGTGAGACGGTCGACGCGACTCAGTCTCAGAGCTGCAGACTCGCCTCGTGCGAGGCGATCGTCTCGACTCGGTCAGAATGCGCGCAGGAGCAGTGCCCCGGATGCGATGAATCATCAGTATTCTGATGACGATGATGACGGAGAGAATACTCATGCGACCGAGGCCATGGCCGTAGATACGGAGGAGAATCGTTCCGTGGATTTAGGGAAGACTCATGAGGCAGAGGGCATGGCCCTAGATGCGGAGGAGGATCATGCTCAGGATGCACGTCCTCAAGCACAGGTTGGCACTGAGCTTCTACCTGGCATTGCTGACCTTGAGGCGGCTGAGGAGGAGCTACGAAACTGGGACCCGGATGAGAACGACGATCCTGCTTCCGAGGAGAACGAAAAGGAAGAAGTCGAAGATTCCGAGAGTGACTCTGAGTCCGACAACTCGTGGGCAGGACCCCGCGCGGAAAACCCGCCAACACCGTTAAAGACGTCTGCTCGTGCCATGAACGGTCCAGGCTCGGGCAACCGTGTCTCGGGGGGTTCCACGGGGCCCACCACTCGTAACCGTAGCAGAGCGGGTGATGCGTCCGCAACCCCGTCGCGATACAGCCTACGAGCGCGGAAGCCGGAGCGGCGGCAGTCAGTTTTTGATCATGTTGAAATTCCGGGGCCTTCTCCACGACGCAGAGGGCGGCCACGGAAAAGCACCCGAGGCGGCCCGCAGGATGCCGCGGATGTCAACAGGGAGCCGGCGAACATCGAAGCTTCCGGGCCTCAGCAAGATGCTCAGAGTATTGACGGAGAGCCGCCGGACGTTGACGCTTCCGGGCTGCAGGAGCATGTGCAGAACATCGACAGGGAGCAGCGGGACACTTCAGGCCCCAGAACTCCGGAGGACCCTCACCCCTACACGAGTGACGCAGACGACACGGAAAGTCCGAGAGAAAGGAAGGCCAGGGAGAGGAAAGCGAGGGAGAAAGCACGGAAAGAGAAGGAGGAAAAGCTGTTTGTCGAGGCGTCCAGGCTCTTGGACCAGCAGGACCACTGGAAGACCCTGGTGGCCAAGGCGAATGTCCTGAGGGGGCATGCGGCGTCGCCGGACACCAAGGGCCGTTTCCAGGCGATCGAAGACTACATGCACGAATTATGCGGGACCTACCAGGACATCCGACGGCTACACTCCACCGGCGACCGGGTCCCAGACGATCTGCTGCGCGACTGCCAGCACCTGGTGGAGGCCATCTCCGACCTGGCGTTCAAGATCTTCGACAAGGCGTATCGGCTGTGCCACCGCAGCGGCGTGCGCGCGGAGGGGCTGGTCAACCGGCTGGAGGTGCAGGTGATGCCGTGCATCGTGGACGCGGCCAAGGAGTGCCTGAAGGCGCACTACCGGCGAGCGGAAGGGCGGCTGGCGCCCGAGGGCTTCGACCAGCTGGAGGCGGTGCTGAACCTGCTGCTGGCGCTGTGCGAGCGCAGCTTCACCCTGCGCGCCGAGGGCTACATCCCGGCGGCCGGGCGCAGCCGGCAGCTGCGGTTGCCGCTGCGGCGCATCCTGCAGGCGCTGCGGGCGGAGGGCTTCCGGCGCAAGGTGCACGGCGAGCACCGGCCCGACGCGATGGACGTGTCGGACGACTCCGGGTCGGAGCCGGAGCGCGCGTGGACGGAGGAGGAGGGCGTGGCCCTGCTGCGGGGGCTGCAGATGTTCCAAGGTACGTTCTCTCTCTCTCTCTCTCTCTGTCTGTCTCTTTATATATATATATATATACATATCTGACACGGCAGACCGCAACCGCTACACCAAGATCGTGCGGCACTTCTGGCCGCAGCTGCGCGGGCGCACGCCGCAGGAGCTGCAGGCCAAGGCGCGCGAGGTGCGCGACGCCTACCGGGCGGACATCGCGGAGGAGCTGCGGACGGAGGAGGGGCGGCGGGAGTGGGCGTGGCTGCTGAGCGTATGACCGTCTCTGCAAGGACGAGATATGCTGATGGCGTCTGGCGTTTTTGCTGCGATATACCCCTGTGTGGTTCTGGGATAACGGCGGTGACCGCGTTGGGCGGTGGAGGGCGGAGTCGGGATCCGGTGGGCGGCGAACCACGGAACGCACCCCGGCGCCTTCCTGTTCCTGAGCAAAACAAACAGTGGCTCTGGGTATCGATACGTATATATCTATCCCCGTCTCCGGGATGTATATATCAGATACATACATACATACATATATATATATATTATATCTGTCTACAGATCACTGCCGAGGCATGCACACCGGTACCTGCACGTCAGGGCCCACCGCGACGCCCTCGTGCGCGCACGCCGGGCGCCGGCGCAGCGCGGCGCAGCCCCGGCGGGGGGCGGTCGTGCCGGGCCGCGCGCTGGTTGGCCGCCGGCACACCCCCCACCGCCCGACCGCCTTCCAGCGCGAAGCTCCCTGGGCGAACGGTCACGAACCTCTCTCCCTCCCTCTCTCTTCCCTCTTCCCTCCCCTCCCTCCTCTCTTTTTCCCCGTCTCGTTCCTCTCCTCTGCCTCCGCTTTCTGCTGCTTCACCCATCAACATCTGGCAAGGCTTCTGTCTTCCATCCACGGAGTCAACGTGGATCCCTCCTACGGCCCCCCGTCTGCGTCCCATCCGTGCGTGCCAGCTGCACCTCGGGCCCTGAAACGTCCAGCGTCCTCTGCGGACAGCCCCCGGAACGGTCTGGTATTGGATGGCAAGTTGAGCGCTCATCGCTGGTGAGTATCCGCCTCAGCACCCTCGACGGGGAGACAGCCGTGCAGAGCGCGACAGGGCAGCGCCTGGGGGATGCGCCTCTCCCCAGCAGCTGCCTCAGGGGCTGCCCTGCTCGCTGCTTCCTCCTGCCTGCGGGCGCCAGACGGCACCGCGGAGCGCTCCCGCTCCGCGTACTGGGAGTCATGTCTGGCCTCCCAGACGCTTCCATGCAGTCCTTTATCACGCTCTCTCCATATTGTCAACAAAGAACTCTATTGCTGCTGCAGCATGTCTCATGTCCGTTATAATTTATAAGAAGGCTGACATCCTCTATCTAGACCAGCTTCTTCTCCCGGTCCCCCCCCCCCCCCCCCCCCCCCCCCCCCCAGCACCGTTCCCAATCCCCCCCTCAACACCGTCCTGCACACGCAGCCGTGCACCACACGCGGCGCGAAGCAGACACTGACTGAATCACCACCACCATGGCTTCCACGGAAGACCCCATCCCGCCCACCGAGGTGGCTTCGGAGAACGAGCCGCCAGCCACCCCCGTCGATTCGACCATCCTGTCGGGCGGAGAGGACGCCAAGTCCAGTCCTGCCAAGTCCAGCCCTGAGGCGACCAAGGAGACGGCCGACGAGTCGTCTCCCAAGAAGAGCCCGGAGTCGGCTACCGGTGCCAAACGTCCGGCGTCGGGATCAACCGCTGCCAAACGGCCGCCGTCGGCCTCCAACGCGGCCAAGCCCGCCACGACCGCTGCGAAGACCAACGGCAGCACGCTGAACAAGCCTCCCACGCGCCCCGCGACCTCCGCCGCCCGCAGGACCGGGTCGACGGCCTCCGCCACCGCCCCGTCGCACAAGTCGCGGGCGTCGGTCAGCAGCTCTGCGGACGAGAAGGGCAAGCTCGCCAGCTCCGGGGACGAGAAGAAGGGCATTTCGGGGGCGGCGAAGCGCATGTCCCTGGCCGGACCCCCGTCCGCCCGCGCCCCGACCAAGCCACTGGCCTCCCCCGTTGACCGCCGATCAAGCGTTGCAGCCCCAAGTGCCGAGAAAAAGACGACGACCGCCCGTCCCAGCAGCGTGGCTGCCACCAAGCCGACAACGCCCACCGCCGCCCGGCCGCCCACCGCGTCCACCGCAACGAAGACGGCCAGTCGACCGACGACGGCCAGCTCGAAGACTTCAACGACGGATGCGAAGAAGAGAATGAGCGCCGCCGTTGGCAAGGCCGACGATGGAGCGGACTCTGACAAGGTCTCGGAATTGCAGAGCAAGCTCTCGGAGAGCGAGGCCACGATTGCGGACCTCAAGTCGGAACTGGAAGCCGTCAACCAGAAGATGGCCAGCCTCTCCGTCTCTGCGGAGGATGACCCGGCCAAGGCCGAATCTCTGACGGAGGCACTGCGCGCAGAGCATGCCGCCGAGATCGAGAAGCTGGTGGCCGAGCATGCCGAGGAACTGCGCAGCCTCCAGGCCAGGCTGGAGGAGGCCGAAGCCAAGCGCGAAGAGCTCGAGAAGTCGCTCCAGGGGCTGGAGGCCGCCAAGTTGGCCCTTGAACAGGGAGACTCGAAGAGTGCGGAGGCGTTGGAGGAGCTCAAGTCCTCCCACCAGGCGGAGCTCGAGAGGCTGGAGAAGGAGCTGGCGGACCAAAAGGCGGTGGCTGCGGAATCTGCCGCCCAGGTTGAGCGCCTCACGCAGGAGCTTGCAGCCCAGAAGGCCGCCCTGGAAGAGGCAACGAATGGTATCCAAGAAAAGGATGCCGCCGTCATTGAGAGTCTCGAGCGGGAGCTGAAGGGTCGCGACCAGGTCATCGACAACCTGGAGACCGAACTGCAGAGATTGGCAGAAGCAAAAGAGGCCGCCACCCAGAACGTCGCCGTCCTCGAGGAGAGGATCGCTTTGCTGGAATCCAAACTTGCCCAGGCGGAGTCGGACACCCAGAAGGGTACGGAGGAGGTGACCCGACAGCTGGCCGAGAAAGAGCAGGAGATCACGAGCCTGAAGGAAGAGGTCGAAAAGCTCCGGGGTGAGCTCAAAGACCTACAGGCCTCCCATGAGCGTGCCATCGCTGAGCTCAAGGCGGAGCACGAGTCGTCGAATGCCACTCTCGCTGCCACCCACGCCCAGGAACTCGCGCAGGCGAAGGAGGCCGCAGAATCGACGACCGTGGCGCACGCCCTGCAGCTCCAGGAGCTGCGCGATGCCCTCGAGACGGCCAACTATTCCTCCAAGAAGGAGTTGGACGATGCGATCGCGGCGCTCAAGGCCTCGCACGCTGCGACGCTGCAGTCGCTGCAGGAGAAGCTCAGTGCCTCGGAACGCGCCCTCGCCGACTCCAAGCGAGCGCTGGAGGAGAACAGCCACTCTGCCGAAGAGGCCGCCGCCCAGCAGATCAACGCCCTGAAGGAGCAGATTGCAGCGCTCGAATCCCAGCTGACCACCGAACGCAGCGATGTCCAGTCCCTCCAGGCGGATCTCCAGGCGAAGCAGGAGCAGGTGGAGCAGCTCCAGCGGGGGCTCGCTGCGCTCGAGGAGAGCGCCAAGGGCAAAGACGCGGACCACGAAGCCGCGCTGAAGAAACTGCAGGAAGAGGCGGATGCCACCGCCAGGGCACTGGAGGCGAAGTGGCAGGAAGCGGCCGCCGCTGCAGAGCAGCACTCGCAGGCTCTCGAGGCGTTGAAGGCGGAGCACGCCGCGGAGCTCGAGCGGGTGAAGACGGAACTGTCTGGGTCGCATGATGACGTCGTCAAGCAGCTGCAGGCCAAGCACGATGAGCTTCTGCAGGCAAAGACCGAGTTGGAGGCGAGCCACACCCAGAAGATCGAGGCCCTGCAGGCCGAGCTTAAGAGTGCTCAGGAGGAGCACGCGTCCACCATCTCCTCGTTCGCCGAGTCGCAGCAGAAGGCCATCGAGGAGGCTCTGGCGAAGCTCAAGGCCGACCTGGAAGCCGCCCACAATGCCAAGATCGCAGAGCTGAACGGTGAGCACAGCAAGGTGATCGAGGAGCTGCTGACCGCGCACGACGAGAAGCTGTCCAACCTCCGGGCTGATCTCGAAGCTGCCAACAGCGCGAAGCTCGCCGACCTCCAGAGGTCCCACGAGGCCACCCTGGCCGGCCTCAACGACCAGCTGGCCAGGGCAAAGGCCGCGGCGGAAGATACCTCCGAAACTGACTTCCTGAGGCAGAAGATTGCCGACCTCCAGGAGAGGTTAGCAAACGCGGAGAGGGCTGCCGCCGCCGCCGAGGAAAAGTTGGCCACATCCGTGGAAGAGCTCACCGGAAAGTTCACGGCGGAGCTCTCCAAGGTTGAGCACGAGAAGGCCGAGCTGGAGGACCGATACCACGCCGCTGCCACGCAGCTGCAGGAGCAGCAGAGGGCTCTGGCCGAGCATGCGAAGACGCAGTCCGACCTGGAAGCCGTGTCGAGACAGCTTGCTTCCGTCCACGAGGAGCTGTCCCAGCTCAAGGAGACGCACGGAAGGGTGTGCTCCGAGCTCGACGAAGCCAGACTGCAGATCAAGTCGTTGGAGGAGAAGGTCGCCAAGGGGGAGAGGGACCTCAACGATCAGATCGGCAAGAACATGTCGCTGGTGGAGCGTCTCGGAGATGTCGACTCGGCCATTTCGGCCAGCCGACGGCGTGTCCGTGAGCTTGAGGCGGAACTCGCGGCCCTCAAGAATGAGCCCAACACGCCTGGTCTGGAGGCTGGCAGATGGGCGATGGCCAACGGAAAAAACAGCGCAGAGGGAGTTGGTCCGGCCGCTATGGAAGGTGAGGACCTTGGTTCTTCTATCGAGGGAACGGTGGGCTCGCCCCGTTTCATGTGAATCGTGCCCTTATGCCTACGTCTTATCCGTTCTCCTCCCCGCACCATTACCGGGACATGATTGTGCTGACGATGTATTGCAGATGGCCAGTATTCAAGAGCAGCTTAAGCAGCTTCGGTCTGCCAGCGACGACTGGTACGATGAGCACAGACGGTACGTCCAGTCTTTGCCTTAATATCTATGAGCTTTTCTTCGCTGATCTGTTGGCCCAGGATCGTCAGCGAGCTCTCCCAATACGCGCAAAGCACGCCGTCTGAGCCCGGAAGCCATTCTTCCACTCCTCGTCCAGACAAGTCGCCGTCGTTTGATCCCTCTCGGGGCCGCGGCTCTGATAATGCTGGTGGCGAAGAAGTCTCGTCGTAATCTTATCGTTGGCATTCCTTTTTCTGTTGGAGCCTTGTTGCTGGCGGCCGCTTTGTGTCTGTGGTAGCTTTTGGATTTCCGTTGCAGCTTTCATATCGGCTCGGCTGTGTGTGGCAAGGCACTCGGGATACCCTCGGCCCTCTCTTCATCCCTGTCGCGGTTTACAATGTTTAATTTTTTTTTCTTGTCTTCCTCTTCTTTCGACAGTTGTAGTTTTAACCTTTTTTTTATTAGCATTGTTCCCCCATGCGTTTTTTGTCTTATGTCGGCGGCGGTTGATCGGTCGCTTGAATACGGATGAAGCATTGGTTAATGTCTTAATCGCTCAACGGTCCTATCCATGTTTAAGCAGAAATGTACGTGACTGGCTTTGAATTAACGCTGAACCGAGAGCACCGGTGTCACATGACGTGCTGTCTTTGCAGAATCCAGCCTTGAGCTGTATTGGCCAGATCGGGTGTGATCTGTTGTGTGTAGTGCGTGCTCGCTGTGGGCTCGTGCAGATGTGCGAGGAGGGCAGGATTCAAAAGACTGTAGGAAAGTTCTCTTACTGAATAGAAGAGCAGCCGTGTCCTCGATGTCTATTCCGGGTTGACTGGCAGGGTCGGGTACATTGCATACGACTTGTTTGGGCTTCTACTTGCTTCACCTTAGTCAGAGAGTTGGGACCTGCAAGACAAGGTACCTGCTTTTTTGGAGTGGAAGTGTACTTTGGCAGCATACTACTACTATCTTATGCACCTTGTAGGTTTTACAGGTTGTGTGTTTTGAACTGTGGAAGTGAGAATGAGATTGGATTTTTTTTTCTTTTCCCCCTTGAGGGCGGTTAAGATCTGTTATTTGTATTTGCCAAAGGCTCAGATGGAGAAGGCCTACTACAGTACTACCTGCTAGTAGACTGGTAGGTAGTTGTTGGAGCTGGAGAAAGGAGGAGGTTTCCATCTCAGCCATTGGAGGGAGGGAAGGCACTGGGCACTGGGTAAGTAAGTTGGGTGCATAGTTAACTCCCTGGTAATAAAATAATGGGCGCTCTCCACTCTCTTAGAGGCCTTGCAGATTCTGCCTTGCAGGGTTGGAGTCAGTAGTAGTAGAAATTAGAAATTGCTGCTGGGTGTTGTGTCTGTGTGTGTGTGTGCTGGCTTTTTTGTGGTGTAGGTGTGGTGTGGTGTGGTGGGAGCTGAGGACTGGTTGGCATCGATGATCTTGGATATTTAAATGCAGGAGGGCATGCACACTACTGGCTGGTCAAGTTCTGCCACCACCACCAAGTGAGGAAGAGGGTGAGGGCGTGGGGGTGCTATGCATGATGATTTTGGCTTGGATCGGGTTTGGGTTGGAGAGATATAGAAGTGTTGATCACCTAACAGTCCAGTAATGCTGTGTGCTGTTGTGCTGTACTGTGTATGCTTGCTTGAATGATTAATTTGGCTTAGCTTGGTTTGGCTTGATCTTCTTGATCCTGAAGTGGATAATGTTCCAGATAGGTTATTTATTTAGCTTGTGTGTTCAAGATTGTGTTGGTCTTTCTTGATCTGACTTGTTAAGAGATAGTTCAGTGTCTTGGTTTAATAAATAAAACAGTGTGTTGGTTCATTGTAATAAAGGCCAATTCAGTGAAGGGGGGCGGGGGAGGGGGGGAGGGATTGATGCACTCCACATCACCCAAAGTGGAGTGGAGTGGACTGTGACATTCAAAGTTCCGGAGTTCCTATCAAGGGTGGTGATGGTGACAGCAACTAGGAATAGCAGAATCTTATCTTTGCGGCTAAATTGCATGATGTGTTTGTGATGTGTTTGAGATGGCGCATCGATGCACGCCATTATAATGATTAGTTGCAAGGGTGCGTGTCTTGCATTAGTGTCGGCAGACAGCATGCAGTGGTAGGGTGGGCAGGCTTACCAGCCGGTTCGTTGCTCCGCGTGGAGTAGCAATTCTCAGTTGCATTCGACATGCAAGTACAGTACAGGAGGGTGCCCTCCGTGGATTCCGCGATCTGATAGCCCTCATAGCGCTGAGAATCGGGCTTTCTTATTTCCTGTGGGGGCCACATGGGCATGCTTGCTTGTTGGTTAATCTTCGATTGAAACTTTACATTTGTTTTCCGCTCGTCTTCGACGTTCGTTTGAATACATACTGGAATTGTTGCACATGGCGCTACCTCCATGTCGAAGAGAGTTGTATTTCTACTTTCTCAGATCAGCAGCATCCTCGTATGTACGAGCGACAGGGCTGGCCAGCTGAGCAGAAAGAAACGCCTCGCGTTGAACCCGCGCTGCTGCTGCAGCATGTCGGGAGCTAGAGCAACTGCTATTAGATGTCGGACGGCCCCAAAGCAGGGATGCCCAATTGAAGTGCTTTGTGTTTTAATAATAATAATAATAAGCTCATTCACCCAACTGGCACCTCTCCTTTTCACTCTTCCTCACTCTTACATGGCCAAGAGTTCTCTCTCTCTCTCTCTCTCTCTTTCTCTCTCTGTCCCTGTCCCTGTCCCTATATGCAGAACAGTACTGTATGTACTCGGTACATACAGAGACTGGAGGCGTCCATGAAGAGAATGCTGAAAAACACAGCAAACTTTTTCTTTCTCAGATCAAAAGGTGTGACTGACTGACTGACTCTTCCAAAGAAAAAGCAGTGAGGAAATTTCATTTGGGAGGGGGTACAAATCAAATAGATGGGCAAAATGGACATGACAGAAAAGAATGATGAGATGGAATATATGATGCCCGTCAACGAACTATGTATGCGGCTCAGATGGTTTATGATAACAGTGAATAGATGGGGATGAATAAAGGAATTCGAAGAAGGGTCATCACATTCGTCTCAGAAATACCTCAAGACCTCTTGAAGACGTTTCCGATGCGTTGGGGACTTGCTTGAAGCTGCCTTATTATGCTACATCCACCTCCATGCCTCAGGCTATTGTCAGTGCGGTCAGCAGCAACTGAGAGCCAATCCATGATTGGCAGAGTGCAGAATCTATAGCTGCTTCTTCGGTTCCCACAATTTGTTTTTCCATATATCGTTTCGCTCCTTGCGTCGATCGTCTTGGAGAGGATCAAAGAATAATGCAGCATGCCGCCTGTTCCTTCTCCCGCTGGCTTCCTTGCTGGGACTTTCTCGCGGTCTCGGGTTTATTCCGGCCATCCTCATCACTCGGTCGCGTGCTCCCGCTTCCGGTTGTATCACTTCCGGTTTGTCCCGTGACGGGTATCTCGTATGGTGGATCTCGTCCCATGGCTCTGGCTGGGTTGATTCTGTTCTGATCTTCTCGTTTTAATGGATAGTCACGGGGAGTGGATTTTGGGTATGCAAGTATGTATACAAGTGCCGTCTCGGGGTTAGATGATTTGGAGAGATATCACTTCCTGTTGTTGTTGTTGTCGTCGTCTCTGCAGATTGGTCAGCTGCTGGTTTCTCAGATCATCTAACACGGCACACAAAGCGACTTCCTGGATGACATTGTTGAGCTTAACTCACGGAGTACTCTAGTCAGAGGAAGTGGCTTGGTTTGCGCGAAACTGAATATAATTCTGCGGTGATTAAGGTTCGCCGTTACGGTCGAGGCGACCCTTTGGATGGCTTCGAACACTCCTCGGTTGCTCTCAGGATCGATCATCTAACAGCTTGGACAGCGATCTGACAATAATTGTTGAATACAGGTGGCAGGTTCTTCGCACGGCGGCTATCAGATGCACGACCTCGTTTTTCAATGACCCTCAGCCGCTGGGATGGAAAAGCCACTGACAGAAGAAATGCACAATATCAAAACGGGCCGACAAACCCAATGGCAGTCAGAACTTTGTTGACGTAGGAAGAAGAAAGCTTTGCGGAGTCCGATGTCAGTTCAGCTTCGATAGAGCCGCGAAGGAAAGGTTCTGGTGTACGCCTTGTCATCGTCCGTCCGACACAGAAAAAGGGCGGGGTTGAAGGCGATCCCATGAATTTTCGAAAAAAAAAAGAAAAAAAAAGGACGCTTGTGTAGTGCCTTTCGTCAAGAGAGACAGGACACCGGCCGCGCTTGCACCAGAATGGAAAATTATGCAGCTCTGGACCAGGGTGAATACTGTGCCTGATTGCCCAAGACGAAGATCGCACTGCATGGCGTCGAAATCGTCGTTTCTTACCGCTGGAGTTGTGGGAGTGAGGAATGGAATACGCACTGGACTGACGTCAAGTCGTGCTCGATGCCTGTCCTCGATGGGCTTATGATTGTTTGCTATGGGCGCGATATCAATCTACTTCTTTGGCTGCTCCCAAACTGGGTCGTCAGGGGTCATGCGCAGCATTTACGATGTCAAAAAAAGTATTATGTATGCATTTATCCCCTTCTACAGACGACTACCTTGAAGCAAATCTCCATCTATGAGACTTCAGGGCACTTTGTAAGCGCCCATCATCAACCGGATCTTCCACTCAGTGAGCAGGATTATCCACCACCACTGGCTACCGGATCGATAAGATCTGCAGCAATCTGGTTTGGCATAAACTTGTGAAGGAGCCTCATGCGTTTTTACGGGGTACGGGGTAATGTTGATCCTATCACGAGGGTCCTCCAAAAACTGAGTCACCGAGAAGTACCAAGGACGAATAGTAGGGCCCTAGTTACCTAAGGGCGGTCTGAAGATTCCATACTAACATTCATTACGATGGGAGCAAAAAGGGAGGACAAAACAGATTCAAATGGCATGGGCAGCTATACAAAGGGGTCTAGGTTGTGGAAGTGATACTCCGTCGTCAGAAGAAGAGAAATACAGCAAGCTGAAGGGTATGGGGTCTGAGGAGGTTGGGTTCACGACGGAGTTGACGTCCAGGGGATCGAATCAGAGGATGCTCCGCGGCTGATTTAGATAGGCGCGCCAGCCTGGGGAGATCGTAGTCAAACGTTTGCCCGTACTTAGTAGATGGAGACCTCGACACTTCCTCAAACTGACTCTCGCTTCAACCGCTCTCTGCGGCGTCAACAGCGGCTAGAATATACTCTCTGCTGCCACTTCTCTCTAAAAATTATCCATTTTACTGAAGTCTTCGAATACTATAGCATACAGACCTCCTGACTGACCTTTCTGAGCGACCTCGCGACGATATCCACTTCATCTGCTCTCGGTACTAATTCTGGATGAGTACATCGTTATATTTGGAAACTTCGCTATTCTCAGTAGCTACAATTCGATGTTATTTTTGGTACTTGACAGATATCTGCACAAGAGACTCATAGAATTATGTATATCGCTGACTTTCCCAACCAGAACGGACAAGTCTTGGCTCATGGGCTGCAGGGCCTCAAAATGGCCTCGTGTTGCACTTCGCCCCATCGACGATCCTCCCCGGTCGCCCCAAAAGCCTTGAAGAATTTGTTGGCATTGTCTTTCTGCCCGAAAGCCTTCGTCGTTCAATCGATGATTTTGCTATATGCCAGACCGCTTCACAGACATCCCATGGAACAACCAGGCGCCGTTGAAAGGACACCGCTGTCCTCGTGCGCTGAGTTTGCGCCTATTGCCTCTTGACGTATGTGGTACCAGCTCAGTTGTACGAACGATGGGGCTGAATCTGTGGCGTTAGGTTGGTTTCGTGGATCGGGCAATGTCCCTGGCAGTGCTGTAGCTCCGCCCAGTGTTGCCCTGCACTATCTTGTGATCGCCCCAATCTGCAAGTCATGTTTGGTGTACTTGCATTTTTGGACCATCTGGCAATTTGCTGGCTGATTGACGATTTCTACCAGATGATCTATGAATGAGCCTCATGTTTCCCTTAGAAGAAGACAGGTTCCGGGGAAGAACTATTAATACGTGCTCTAGGGCTCCATGAGGTTGAGTATGAGCATCCGTGTTATGGTAATTTGTGACAGAAACCAGTCGACGCTATGGAGCCTCCTCTCAACGGGTACGACAAAGCGGTTCAGCGGTACCTCGACCACCCTCGGGGAGCTCTCGTGAGGAAATTCCTGCCATTAGCGCTCAAGGATCTTCTATACTACGAGGCAGAACTCTATCATCTAGAAAAGGCCTTGAACGACTGCATACGTGCAGATGGTCAGAACCGGGCCGCGGCCAATGGCAGTTCGCAGCAGCATACAGTCGACCTGCGAACTTCCTGGTGGCACCTCCATATCGCAGAGAACAGCCAGCAATGGGAGATATTCAAAGAGATCCGCAGTACTCTGAAGGAATACCGTAAGTATATGTTGAATTCATACATCCAGTCTGTCATCAAGATCTGATCACCGTCGTAAGAATCCGCGGTTATTCGACTGGCGCAGATCGAAAAACTAGGCAGGCCCCATCGGCTGGACATGAGACTGGCAAGCGACTATTTCTGCGACCAAGAGGACGGTCCGAACATAGACACGAACGAGATCGGGTTCTGGGCAGACAGGACTCTTCCAGATTCCGAATTTATTGCGCTGTTTACGAACGATGACGAGCGGAACAAGGATCTTGATAAGCTGACCCTGTGGATTATCGAAAAACTCGAGTGGTGCCACAACAACATCTTTGAGCGATACAGGGTATGTAGACTCCCAGGCATCGGTAAATTCGCAGTCATCCAATGTTGATGGCCTTACTAACAACGAGCTCATATTACAGAAGGCGACCCACGCAGGAAGAGGGGGTGGAAAGGATACATTCAAATATGACGTCCGCCGCATCGCTGACGCGGTCAGCATAGCCACGCTTCTTTCCGCGCCCTTGATCAACTTTCTGGCCATGTTGGCCCTATACTTCATCACGGATATGGTAAAGAGAATGGTGATAATCCTCGTCTTCACTCATATATTCTCGATTATAATGTCAGCGCTCACCAATAGCCGTACTGCAAATATGTTCGCTGCGACGGCGGCTTACTCAGCTGTACTCGTTGTTTTTGTTGGAAACCCGAATGTCAACTGAGATTACGTGTTTCTTAGGCAAATCGGGGATTCGGGGTTTGGCCTGGCTGGTACTGGGGCAGACCTCCAATACACCTACCTGCACTAGATGGCCGAGAAGGGTTTTATTTTGCTTCTGTTTTGATTTTTTTTGTCCTTATAGTTATTTTTTTTACTTGTCTTATATTTGTTTCCATTTTCATGCTCTTGTTCCCCGTGAGCCCTTACTCTTGCTTCATCTGTTTCCTTTACTGCATTTCGTCACAAAGGTGGTCAGGACCACTTTTTCACCTATTGTCTAAGTAACTAGCGGTCTATAGCTGGATGTTTTCTTTCACATATCATGTAAATCCATAACATGTGTACCCACTGCAGTTACTGTATTCCTTGAACTCATGAGAAGTAAGAAGTGAGGAATTATGACCTTTTCCCCCCCTTCTGATTCTGACGCGATCAGCCAGCCCGTGGAGCTAAAAGAATAACTGAACATAAGATAGGTTCGACATGCGCCTTATACGGTGCTAGCATATCCAGGAATTTTGGACATGAGAGTGATTCAAGTGGACATGATGCAACAAAATATGCTTCTCCTGGTAGCAGAGTCTTAGCCGTCCATCAAGTGTGAACACTGGCTCTAGTTATCATTATTATTATTCTATTTCTCTTCTTGTAAATCCGACTTGGGAGTTTGGGGGTCCAAAGATTGGCTTTTTATGCTGATATTGTCCGCGGTGGATAGTAGGTAACGATGACTGTGCTGCTCTACATTCATATCTCAGAGTTCTCGAAAAGCTGTTTATTTTGAAAATTGATTGAATTCAGATCATTCGCGATACCTAGAATGGGTATTCGGGAAAAGGATGCTCTCTCTCTCTCTCTCTCTCTCTCTCTCTCTCTCCCCTCGCTTTGAATAGCATAATCAAATCAAGAGCCAACCCATTATCTAAGATTGCACTTCCTTCTCCGCAACCACACCGCTTCGGCTGGAGTTAAAACTTCGCGCGTGATACCTTCTATGCTGTCGACGCGGCCAGAATCCTCTCCACGGAGGCGACGTGGCCTTCCATCGGCTGCACTTTGTCCGTTCTGGAATGGTTACGGGTCTTGTCAGTGACACCGTATAGTATACATGTATGCAGGTGCAGATAACTCAAAGTAAACGGTAATAGAAGCACTAAATAGACTGTGACGTACCTAGTCATGATCCGTATGTCGGTCTGGATCCTGGCTATCCCGCCCTGGTGCACGAGGGTGTGTGCCCACCCGATGACCGCCATGACCTGGTCCCATGTGCCTTCTGCAGGCCGGGTGGTATTGTTAGCTTGCTCCGTTCGCTGTTACTATTTGTACAGGAGTTTTGGTGAACAATGTAGGAGATGTGTGTGTGTGTGTGCATATGTTCAGACAGAGATCTCGTCTATCATTATCGAGTGTATGTGTGTATGTATGTATTATCCACGTCCACTTTCAGATCGGGACAAAGACATTCAAGGCGAATCAGAGTCATCATTATCATCTGGGAGATTTTGAAGAGGGTATATATGGCATGTAAATATATACAACTTGAGCTTAAGAAAGAGGAAAAGAAAGATACATACCAATCGTTGTGCCGGTCGCGTGCATCATGAACTTGAGTCCCGTCCGCTGGATCAGGCGCTGGATGTCGGCGATCTGCTGCGAGAAGGAGGCGTTTTGGGAGCCGATCTGGAGAGAGGTTCTTGTTAGTTTGAATTCATACATGTCTCCTGTGAATTTTGATCGGTGGACTCCAGGTCCAGAGATATGGATTAAATCTAGTATTCTTGGATATCCATTTTTAAACAGATGATACTGGGAAAGTACGAACCGGAACGAGCGAGAAATCGGCCGTGCATCGTGACGGCGTCGCGAGCGCTGGAGTGGGGGTCGTGAATGCCGATACCGTTGCCGTTGCCATTTTTTCCTTTTTTATATTCTTTTTTTCTTGCTTGCGTTCGTATTCTTGGCCTTTTTCTGCCCTTTCTGTTCCTCGTGTATGGCGTTTGCCGACTTTTGCTGCTCGTGAATCTCTATGAGCAAGTTCGGGAGGAGGTTTCGTGTTTATACAGCTTTGGTCTTCATGTTTGAACCCCTCATTACTAATGGTAATTGTGACGTGGAAGAGAAACTGCTTATTACGTCGATGGTGAGGAGTATAGATGAGGAGACGTGGGAGTTGCGACCGGGAAGGGGGGGGGGTCTAGGCAGCCGATGATACATTAAGCACTCAATTGAAGAGGTGATTGGTAATTGAGACTACTGGTGGTCGGATTCTTTCTTCCGACATTGCCCATATCGAAAGATTCGAACATATAACTCCATTTGACTGCTTACTTTAAACGAAACGTGACTAGGAACCAAAGCAATTTGTCTGCTTCATTCTTCACCCCATATTCCAAACTCTTACCGGATTACATGCGGCGCCCCATCGCGCATAGTTCTCACATTTCTAGGATAGTAATAAGTCTCATCGGCCGTCCTCCCCCTCATCCAAGCTGGTTCACTCCCACGGACGTAAACATCCTGAAAGAGGGTCTCTGCTGTGGGCGGCGGGTCTGGCATCCGCTCTGCCTCGTTCGACTCCTTGTCAACCTGGGCTCGAACCTCCCTGTCAACGTTCTTGATTTCATCCTCCGTGTAGACCTTCCAGTCAAGGAGTTTCTCCTTCAGTTTAATGATTGGATCCTCCTTACGCTTCTCCTGCAATTCCTCCCGAGTTCGATAAATCATGCCTGGGTCGGACATGGAGTGTCCAGCGTAACGATACGTGACGAATTCGTAGACAAGAGGCCCGTTGCCAGCCCTGATGTATTCACAGCCGTGTTTGACAGCTGCCAGGACGGCGAGGACATCCATGGCATTGACGCGTAGGCCAGGGATATATTGACCGCGCTTGTAGTAATCGGTCATGGCGGATGCCCGCTCAGCTGAGGTGCCCATGCCATATTGATTATCTAGAGATTTCTGTAAGCTGATCATTAAGATGGTTGTATTCAAGGTTGGATCTTACTCTCACAGCCGAACAGCACGGGTAGGTTCCAGAGCTTTGCCATATTGAATGCTTCGTGGACCTGGCCCTGATTGGCAGCCCCGTCACCATAGAGATTGATGGTGACGTTTTTCGTGTCGTTATAGGCCTGTGTGAACGCGATACCAGCTCCAACCGGCACGGAGGCGCCCACAATGCCATTTCCTCCAAAGAAGTTCTTTACAAACATGTGCATTGAGCCTCCTTTGCCATAAGAGACACCGTCTTGACGGCCCATGAGCTCACCCATAATCGACTTCACGGACGCACCGCGCATATACGTGAAGCCATGGGAGCGATAAGCAGTGATTAATTTATCGTCCCTGGTGATAGCATGTTCAATGCCAACTGCGACCCCTTCTTGACCGGTAGATAGATGGCAGAAACCTCGGATTTTCTTTTCTTTGTATAGACGATCTGCCGCCAATTCCATGCGTCTGCCAAGACTTTAATATAGGGGTAATTTAAATTTGTCGAGGAGCCAGACCTTATCGTCATCATATCACGGTATAACTGCCTGAGCTGCTTCTTTGTTGTCTCCAAGGAGTATGGAGGAGGCTCGAACTCGTAGGTTTCGAAGCTATCTTCTGGAATTGGAACTCGAAATGGTTTATCATCTTCCTTGAGTCATGACTCGCATTAATATATCAGTACAAAACTTGAAGAGAGAATGTCAGAGACTTACAGCAGGTGGATTATCCACGTCTATAACATTGGCGAAGGAGCGACGGGCAAGGTTGTTTAGCGCCCCGTATCTCACGGCAGACTGCCTGACCCTCAAAGATCTTGCGAACATGATTGAGGAAGACACTAGCCTGGATGCCCCTCAGTGCCACGAAATCCCTTCAATGTAGCAGGACGGCAGCAGTTAACAGGGAAGAATGACAAAGTCACAGAGGGGGAGAGAAAGGTTGACTACTTCACACGGGAGAATACAGTTACATGCCAGCCTTGGTTCATCTGCCCTTCCGCACAGCTTCGTTGCATTGGATTAGGCCGTGAAGGTGGATCAGAGCACCATCATGCGTCTTTCCATTTTAAATGGCTAGGCTTGCTCCACAAAGCACTGGGACAGTCTCCAAGAGAGGCTAATATTACCTGGTATTCCAGAGAGTATCAAGGGATTGACAGACACGTTATCGTAATGGCGGCATGCAGGATGAAGTTGATGACGCCATGTTTAGCTCACAGATCAAGGATGCCGAGGAGAACATCAGGACAATAGTTGGGGCCAGAAAAAAGAGACAGCTGAGGCCATGCAGCAGTACTCTGTCTTCTCTAACATATCTCCAAACACTTCCGTGTATAAAGCAGCGGAGTTGAACATGGACTTGTGGTTTGTGGCCCATCCTCCAATGTTTGCATTTTCCAATGTCACACGCTTGGTATTATCTAATATCATTGACCGGTCTCCCATGTAATGGTTGATCCAATGGGCACTCATCGTTCATGAAGAGATACCTAATCGAAGACAAGCTGGTAGAAATATATGAGCTGTCCTTTACTCCATTGAAGACCCAGGTTGGTATTGCGGACGATGGGGCAGAACATGGTCCGCGCACGTGCCAAGCATCGGGATGCCGGGGCGCTCCGCCGTGCTCTGATTGGCTGACACCGTGTCGGAGCCGGGACGGAACAACGCCAGTCGCGCGCCGGTCGACATGACGCTTCTCGTATCAACTCGCGTTGCCTAGGCTTGTCTTGCTAACTCTCCTTTCGCGATACATCTGAGAGTATCTGTGCTGTACGATCAAGAAAATGCTTTGTTAATTTGGTATCTTGCTGTTGGGTGCTGTTTTGTTTGCACACTCCGACCGGGCCCCGGGCGCAATTTGTTCTTCGCAGCCTTCTTAAGATTGCGGCGGAGAAGCCTTGAGACTGAGACCAAATAAGTTCAGTAAAAAGAATTAGCAACAAATGGACTGCACAACATAGTCAATCAAGCAAAGTCTGGCCGCTTTCCTAGGCAATTAACGTCAAAAATGGTGCGCCGTGCTTCCTCGGGCCGCCCGACCCGCTCGACTGGAGGGAGAGCAGCTCGTGGACGCCCAGCCAGGCGCAGAGAGAGTGACGACGATGAAATCCCAGAAGTCTATCGAGAGATGCTGGCAGAGGCTGATGCCAGGGCTTCCAATCAACCGGAGACAGAGGATCGGCCGCTAAAACGGCGAAGGGTTGGAGAGCGACGCTCGGTCCTGCCGGAGTTGAAATCCGAAGAACAAGCAATACCGCCATCAGAAGCGGATGAGAATGCCGGTAGACAACTGCAAACCGCTTATGACTCGGCTGCCTCTGATGATTCGGACATGGAGTGGGAAGAAGTGGAGATACACCAACCCGTATCTGACGCTCTCCAGGCTGCTGCCTCTGGACAGGGCGACGAGCCATTACAGATAACGCTAGACAAGCCTACTGAAACGAGAAAGACACTGGTTGCTCGGCGGAAGCCAGTTTCAGCTGCCGAGAAGAAGCTCCGCCTGGATGTTCACAAGGTTCATCTGCTTTGTCTGCTTAGTCACGTCCAGCGCCGCAATCTTTGGTGCAACGATGATGAGGTTCAGGTAAGCAGCATTGTATCAATCCACTCTTTTGGTCTGACTCCGTGTTAGGGATTCCTCAAGCGGATGCTGTCGAAACAGACAATTGCTTTCCTTAATCCCAAGGAAAGCATGCCGCAATTTACTAGGTCCACGACATTCATTGACGGGCTCAAACAAGCCAGCGAGACGTTCAGCAAGAGATTCAAGGTTACAGTACCAGGGTTAAAGCGGCCATACTGGGCCGAAGATCCAAAATCCCTGAAAGATAGAGCGGTATGACCAGACCCAATTTATTTCATCATCTCACGTCTGACTGTCCAATAGGAGACACTCATGTATGGAGGAGAAGCTATCCTTTCCAAAGATGATTTTCGAAAGCAGGCAAGGACTCTGCAGGGGTCTCGGGACTTTGGCGCCCAGCTGTTCTGCGCTCTATTGCGTTCTGTTTCTGTAGAGACCCGGCTGGTTTGCTCCTTACAGCCGCTACCGTTTTCTGGAGCAGCAAAGGGCACAACCCCTGTCAAGCAGGGTCCACAATACATTGTTATTTCTTCAGATGACCACGAAAGCTCAACTGAAGAAAAGTCGAGGCCCCAAACTCCAGCTGCCGCAACCCCGCAGCCGGCGAGGATACGGAGAATTGGCCAGCCGCAGTTTACGCAACACGCCCCTCGCAACCCCCAAACGTCCCCGCGCGCTGGTAGGTCTTAACCATTGTAATCGAAGGAATACCCAATACTAACACATCAAGGTCCTTCCCGAAGCACCCAAGAATCTTCCTTTCCGGTTTTCTGGGTGGAAGCATTCAACGAGGCAGTTCAGAAGTGGATTCCGGTCGATCCCCTGGTCACCAAATCAGTTGCCAAACCCTCCAAGTTTGAACCACCTGCAAGTGACAGATACAATAGCATGACCTATGTTATTGCATTCGAGGATGACGCTTCAGCTAGAGATGTCACTCGACGTTATACAAAAGCGTACAACGCAAAAACAATAAAAAATCGAGTCGAGAGTACCAAAGATGGGGAGAAGTGGTGGACAGAGACGATGCGTTTCTTTGAGAAGCCATTCATGGAGGATCGAGATCAAGTGGAAATCAGCGAGCTAACAGCAAAATCTGGCGCAGAACCAATGCCGAAGAACATACAGGACTTCAAGGACCACCCTGTATACGCGCTTGAGCGGCACTTGCGTCGGAACGAGGTCATTTATCCAAAGCGTGTGATTGGACAAGTGGCTCTAAGCAAACCAGGGTCAAAGAACCAGGTGTTGGAGCCTGTGTATCGGCGGGCAGACGTACACACCGTCAGGAGCGCCGATGGATGGTTTCGTCTTGGAAGGGACATTAAGGTTGGGGAACAGCCACTCAAGCGAGTCACTTTGAACCGGAACAAAGCCGCGAGGTTCAATGCAGACGACGAGGACCCCGATGGACCTGTGGAGACACCTCTTTACGCTGCCTTTCAAACAGAGCCGTACAAGCCGCCGCCTGTGGTGAATGGCAAAGTACCTAAGAATGCTTATGGTAATCTGGACGTTTACGTTCCCAGCATGGTTCCGCCTGGTGGATTTCACCTCAAGCATCCTGAGGCTGCTCGGGCTGCCAGAATTCTGGGCATCGACTATGCTGATGCGGTAACGGGCTTCGATTTTAAGGGCCGACATGGGACTGCCATCTTTGAGGGCATTGTGGCCGCCAATGAGTATCGCGAGGCGCTCGAAGCAGTCCTCAAGGGCCTTGAGGATGAGCGCATTCAAGCAGAACTCGAGAGGAAGTCTGAGCAGGCGCTCCGGCTATGGAAGCTTTTCCTTGTAAAACTAAGGATTGCCGAGAGGGTGAAGGGCTACGCGGTTGAGGGCGAGGAGGCTGATGACGAAGGCAGTGCGAACCCCGATGATGAGGATGATGAAGGCTATGAGGACTCCGGAGGTGGTTTCTTCCCGGAGCCTGGCCAGGAGATAGCACAGCCTACTGCCAATACCGGCGCGGCTGCGCTGTCTGAACAATCAGCCAAGCCAGATTATTCTCAGTCCGGGAGTGATTTGAATCCTAAATGTCCTGTTACAGATGCCGATGACTCCCTTGGGGGAGGGTTCTTGCCGGATACTTCCACAGATGGCGCCGCAGAGCCTCATTCCTCAAGCTACGGTGCGGGAAAATCTCTAGGTCGATGGGCCAAGGGGACGCCGAAGTCAGCGAAGAATCACCAGCGCTACACCCTCGTCGTCGTTCCGAGCGACAACACGAAGGACAAGAAGCCCGCTGATACCGATCCGAGTGTCCAAGCACCGTCCAATCCAAGTCATCAGCAAGTTGAACAGGACACAGCACCTACTGGGCCAGGTACACGTGAAGACGTGAAAGGTTCCCAAGAAGCCCCGATCATTGTAGATTCGTCCTCTGGAGAAAAATCCAAGTCCGCGAGCGTGGAGGTCATCTCGCGTCCACAGTCCGAGGCAGAATCTCGAGCGCAGTCGCCGGAGCCCGTCGAAGAGGAATCCGACAGCAATCTTGAGGAGAGATCTCTGCTGTCGCATGATCCGGAGGACGAGGATGCAGAGCCAGAGTGGCTGCTATCAGACTAGTTTGGTTGTCTGCGATCATGGCATTTTGTGTCGTACATAGTGCATGCTACGTCTTCTACGGTGTTGTTTTATGGTCCATAGGCGCTGGATTTCGGATTCAAATGTCTTCGAGTGTTGTGTACGGTCTGTGTCCTTTTCGATATCTTAGGATCCCGGTTTCGTTGGATCGAGATACCTCCTGCGTGGAACAATTGATGTTTGATGAACCACTTATCGATACCTGCATGTGGTTTCGGCCACTTGATGATCTTTGAAGATGCAAGCAGATACACGATTTCTAATTTAATTAAAGATTTTTGGCTATATGAAACAAATAAACCCTTATTTGAAACGGAAGAAACCTCAATTTTGTGGAATTCTTCCACAGATTCCCGTAGATGTCGTGTGGTTCCGGCGGATAATTCCGCACGGACCAACCCCGTTATCTTATCGGGCGACGCGCTCGACGCGTCTCGCCCTTCGCCAAGACCGGAGCACTCAAAGCGCAGGCAGCGGCTGACAGCCTGGCAGCAGACATCCCCCCATATCACACCGTCTACCAGCCCCCTGCTTCTTTCAGGTTCAAATTCCTTCATGGATATACACAGTCAGTGTTGGATATGACGCGACGGGACAAGGGCAGCAGCGCCAGTACTCCGCGGGAACATCCCCGGACCCCTGCCAGTGCTACTACTAGTGCTGGACTCCAGGGGAAGACGAACAAGACTCCTGCACTCACGGATTCAGTCCAAAGTTCTTGGAAAAGACGCTCTCTTCCTGCGGATTGGAAACAGCAGCCGACCCTTACGCAGATCGATTTCGTGACGAGGACACCGGGGCCGGATGAGGGAGAGCTGGAGTACATCGACGGCAGTAATGCTGGGAGTGGAAAAGGCAACGGCGAGAAAGTGAGGGAGGTCATTGATCTAGACGATGATTCGAACGGTGACGATCTGGATTACCGCCCCACGCCGCCTCCGCGACCGCGCCGGAAATCCCAACGACATAGCACCGGAAGACTCGACAATACCCCGCAGAGCACGGTCTCTAGGAAGGTCCGCTTCCAGAGCAGCAATCCCCCCTTGAGCATAAAGTCCAGCGGGAGGAAGTCCAGTACAAGCAAGAGCCGTCCCAGGAGCAAGAGTGGCGGGAAGGCGAACACAAAGGAGAAGAAGGACAAGACGCTGACGCAGATGGACTTTGTGCGGCGCTACGTTATCATCGATGATGACGATGATGATCTCAATCTGGACTACATCGCTCCTGGTAATAAGGAGAATCGCGGTTGCAATGCCTCTGGTCAGGAGGACGGCGATAAGATGGGCGATGTGGACGCTGGGAAAGCGGACGATCAGCAACCCGCTGATAGGAGGAAGAAGAGGAAGTTGAATGATGGATCTGATGTGCCGACCGGGTCGCCGGATGTGCCTTTGTCAGCGGACGGACTTGGGCTGTCGCTCGAACAGGATAATATCGATCGAGGAACACCCGTTCCACCCCCGATCACGCCGCAAAAGCCGCGGAAATTCGAGATTCCTTCCTCACAGTCGCCTGAGAGCCCTGGACTCGCGATCATCTCCTCGTCTCAGTTCCGGAGTGCCACTCGATCTCCGCTCAAAGCCTTGTCGCCTAATACAGTCGAGAAGGCTTCACCGAAGCGGCCTGATTCCCGTCGTTCCGTGAAGAAAGAAGCTTCCCAGAGTCCAGTAGGCGTTTCGCTGCCTTCGAGGAATGCTATCGCAGAACATTCGATTGCAGTTGGAGCTCTTGCGGTGTCCCAGTCTCTTTCGCAGAAAAAGAAGGTGACGCCGAGTTCCTCGCCGCTCCAGTCGAAGGCTGAGCCGGAGGGCCGTGAATCGCCTTGTAAAATGAAGTCGTCGGATGAAGGAAAGACAGTGGCGGATAAGAAGCCGGATAATGATGCAAAGATAAAATTCGAGAAAACGGTTGTGTACGAGACGGACGCAGAGACGGATTATAGTGACTTCGAAGATGCCTTGTCACACATCTCAGGTCCAGATAATCAGCAAGGACTACCTGGAGATGAAGAGACCATTGTTGGCAACGACCAAGAGTCGCGCGACGATACCTCTGATGATCTTCCGTCTCCAGTTCCCAACTCGGGAACAGACCTTGAAGCCGACATCCATAATTCAGAGTTCACGCTGTCGTCGGACGCATCGATATATTATCGCAGGCAACAACAATGCACACAGTTCCCAGTGGGACCTATTCCGACCCTGAGCACGCAGAAACTGGCTGAGCTGTTCCCGCAGCATGACAGCTCCCAGCAGGCTCAGGTGGAGGCTTCTCTGCCAGAGCCAGTTGTTCCAGCGACAAACCACGATGCTACCCCACAGCTTCCTCCCTCAACGCAGACCGAGACCCAAACACAAACACAAACCCAGACGCAGGACCCGGAAGTAGTACCGGAGTCCTCGTTGGTTCAACCTCTAGAACCAACTAACCCGGCCAACAACTCTGGTCCTAAATCCCATGACCATGAACCCGTGGTCCTGGTCGAGTCATCACAACCGGTGGACAGACTCAATAGACAGTCTTCCGCAAGGAAGCAGGATGATGAACCGCGACGCATCCTATCCACCAGCCAGCTGTTGACGGACAGCCTGATGGAGAGCATACCGGCTCCGCCGCCGTGGATCTCGAGTCCAAATCTCAGTGAGCTGGAGAGTCTGCCAGGTGGGTAGTGTCATACCGGGCGGAGCAATCTAATCAGCGATCAATTGTGATGTATGTATGTACTGTATATATACCCATAGTGCAGGCTATTTGGATATTACAGGTGTTATCGTTCTTCCAACTCAGGTAATTCTTGAAGTCACTATAGAACATCAAGACTGTCGTGAATTCTGGTCTGCCATTTACTATTGTGGCATAGTTCCTGATGTAAGTATATGTGGAACTGGCGATCAGGATTCCATCAGCAATTGAAGACCCTCCATGTTCCAGGTACCAAACATTCCGCATCCAAGGTTTTAGTAGGTTCTAAGCTAACATCTGTGATAGGAATGCGGGGTAGCAATGCCGTGGACGTCTGTTGAGCTTGGCTTTGCCACTCCCAAACACCTGATCGCCGGCTACGACAAACTCAGGATGATGTAGTCGTGTCTCGTTCATCAACACCTGAGCAGCACGTACATGTACGTCCATGCGCCGATTCATGGGAGCACAGTAGTAGCCCTCCAATGCCGAGTCACTCACAGGATCTATCTCTATACCAATCCAAAAGCGTTTTAACACCGGAGCAGTCAAAGACAACGTCTCGCATGTCGGAACCGGAACCCGGCACTCTCCCCTCCAAGATGAAAGCCTGGCTCTATACCCGCACTACTGGGGGGCTAGAGAAGAACCTCAAGCTGTCCGAGTCTGCGAGGACTCCAGGGACCACCCTCCGCCGGGACCAGGTCCTCATGCGGGTCATCTCGACATCCCTCAACCCGGCCGACTACAAGGTTCCCGAAGCGGCACATGGACTCCTCTCCAAACTCATCCTCTCCACGCCCGCCTCCCCGGGCATCGACTTCTGCGGGCGCGTCGTCGCCACGGGCCCTGGAGTCGCGGAGACGCAGTTCCAGCCGGGCCAGCTCGTGTTCGGCTGCCTCGCGATCCCGTCGCAGTTCGGCGCCCTGGCCGAGTACGTCGTGAGCTCCGTCGACGACGTCGCGCCGCTCCCCGAGGGCGTCGACCCGGACGCTGCGGCCTCGATCGGCGTCGCCGCGCAGACGGCCTACCAGTCCATCGCGACGTACGTCACGCCGGGCGCGGGCGAGAGGATCTTCATCAACGGCGGCTCCGGCGGGTGCGGCACCTTCGGCATCCAGATCGCCAAGATCCTCGGATGCCACGTCACAGTCTCATGTTCGTCCCGCAACGTGCAGTTCTGCAGGGACCTGGGCGCCGACGATGTGATCGACTACACCGCTGTCGATCTGACCCGGGAGCTCAAGGCCAAGGGCCCGGTGTTCAGCCTCGTCGTGGACAATGTCGGCTCCCCTGCGGACCTGTACCGCGAGTGCCATCGCTTCCTGCTCCCCGGGAGGAGGTTCGTGCAGGTGGCCGCGACGAGCCCGCTCGTCTTTGCAGATCGGTTGCTCAGGCCCCGGTTTTTGGGCGGCGGGCAGAGGCAGCTTGATATCATGTTGTTGCGGAACAAGAAGGACCAGATGGTCCGCATCGCGGACTGGATGCGGGAGGGGAAGGTTAGGGCTGTGATTGATAGTACCTACGAGTTTGAGGATGCGGTCAGGGCGTTTGAGAAGCTGAAGACGGGGAGAGCTCGGGGGAAGATCGTTGTCCGCGTGGCGGAGAATCCGTGAATATGCTGGCAAGTTAGCAGGTATTTATTGTGAGGACTGTGCCGCTCTTTCTCTTTATAATGTACAGTACGGTTTCTACAAGACCATTTTGGCGTTCAATCTCTCTCTTTTCTTGTATATGACTGACTCCCGGAGTCCTCACGGGATAATTGCTAATTTTCATGCTTTTGCTAGCTGACATGGTTGTAGAAACTTGTGACGCGGGAGAATTGCAAGGACGAGTCTTTGGCCCCGTTGGTGATTATCTCGACTCCTTCATGGTAAGCTATTGTATTTATTGTACCATATCTCTAGCCGTATACAGATGACTTTCTTTGATCACGCAAACTTCAAAGTCAACAGGGACGAACAAGGGGGGACAGGTGCTCATCGTGCAGGTTTGTAGATCATGAATTTGGAATAAATAAAACTTCAAGCACAGTGCGTCCTGTACAGTACATACATAGGCACTTTAAGATAACCTCAGTCAGTGGACGGCTTGGTACAGTGCCCGAGGTAAGCTTGGCAGAGTTGTCTAATATGCACAATTAGCCAAGAATCTCAGATCCCGAGTGAGTTGAGAAGATGCGTCGTATTTTCCGCGCTGTATGTGAGGAACGCGAAGAATGAATCCAGATGTCGGCCTTCAAGCAGAGCCTGATTTTACCAGTAACTGGTAGGTAACTTCTGGGATTTGGAAATTTGATCATCAACATGCTCAGAGTAAGGGCTATTGCAGTCATCCGACCCAGCTAAAAAAGTCCCAGTAATAGCCAGATCTGCATTGCGAAGCGAGCTGCGATGTAGAGTTCGCAGAGTGGTTTTGATGTGTTTACTCTTTGAATCTAAATGGTCTATTCCATCGGATCCCTGCATGTGTTTTGTCGATCCCAATCACGCAACCTTGTGCAAGGGAAAAGGGGAGACGGGTAGCTGCAGAAAAACTATGAATGCAGGAAGTTCGTCCTTCACAACAGTGGTCTCGATGTATTTCTCGCTGGACTTTGCTCTTATCCCCGTGATGAAAGAAAGCGAGTGAGCATTAGTAGTCGGTTGGAGTGGCTGGAATATGCTTCAAGCGTCTAAGAGTTGAACTTCTGAAGCTCTGGGACATTTCATATAGTGTTCTGTTAGAGCCGCTGCGACAGGGACCGATGAGTTGCAGGATTGGTCGCGTCTTCAATATCTGCCCATCTCCCGGATTACTATCAACAACCAGCTGTTCATGGCCCGAAATTAAGAAACATCGCTGTTCTCTTTTGCGGCAAAATCCAAATGACGTCGCTGAAAACGGGGTAATAAAGTAACACGAATCCCCGCACGTTGCAGCATATCGGCCTCCGTCGAGTGGGCACCGCAACCTGCCCAACAGGGCTTGTTATCTTTTGACGAACCTTCGTTCCTCCGTTCCCGCATCGTTTCCTCGGCCTCTTCTTCTCACAGTCTCTCTTCCTTCTGTCAGTCTTGTTTCTCTTTTTCACAGCCATGGTGGTCCCAACGAGGGATCGTTGTCGGGGTGAATAAAGCAACAGGGAGATTGACAGGCTGCTTAGAATCATTCCGCAGATACGTACTTTATTATCTAGCATCCGTGCAGAAGTTCGTGTGGCACTGCTGCAGTGTATATAATAATACACTCACCCGGCAGTCCCGGTGGCCTGTTATAGGGTATAGTAACCAATCAACCAGGAATGGAATGTGCAGATGTGAAATTCTACGGTATTCAACTGTCAGGTACAGTACAGCTATCGGTAGTTTACTGTATGTACCTAGAATGAGTGCGATTATCCTCCGGATATTTGATCCAAGGGACATTTATGGATGGTTGGTCCCCCTTCGTAGAGTTCTCCTCATAATCCAAAGGATCATGAAGTTCCTATCTGTGAGATTGATGACAGCGGCCTTTATGGTATTATTCTGTCTTCCAACCTGGAACAGGATAGTCGTGTCCAAATATGGTGCTGTTCTGGACCCTCCATAGGAATAACTGAGTTTGAGCAACCTTCAGAGGTATTCCATATCTTCTGCCTCCTTCCTGTGGCTGGCGCTTTGAGACGAATGTTCATTGATTCGAGAGGCTAGAGCTGCTTGGGCATCGATCCGATTGATCATGACGTTCGTTAATGTTTCTTGTTAGATGACATGGTGGCTGTGCCAAAAGTGTACGGCACAGTGCTCACGGAATAACATACTTGAGAATAGGAAACTAAACAGCGGCGCATCGGACACAACACCAGGCCTTTCTCGATAAGGGAGATGGTACTTACTCAAATAGGTTTGTCCACGATTGAAAGCAAGAGTGCTCCACGTAGTGACTGGAACTCGGAGGTGATGTTTGCCGTGACGAGCGTACCGAGGCATATATAGTTTGCGCCGCAAGGCAAGGATGGTTCGTCTCCAGAATGTGATAGGGCACTTTTACTCCGAGTCGGGCTACCTTCGCCTGACCTGTCTGTCCTATTTTCTGCTACGTCAAGTCTCACAGGCGCGTGTTTCTTTGTCAACAGCCGACGTCGGCGAACGTGCACTGTGCGATTTTAATGTGGACTACGAGGCATCAGGACAAAGAAATTGATCGAATCCACTCCTCGGGAACGACAGAGTTGCTGAAATACAAAGAGCAACGAGAAATAGGATCAACGGGCACATGTTACATGTGGCGCGAGTGCTGAAAGACGGCGAGCTTAACAGATGTGACATGTGTAAGGACGATTCTCCAACCCCGTGGATGTATGCATTCCGTCACTTACAAACGGACGGCTTGCCCATACACCTTTGAGACGCTAATATTAATTTCTATACGAGAAATATGGCGCCATGTTTTAATTTCCAATTGGAATGCGGAAAAGACGTTCTAAATCAATAACGGCACTTAATAAGCATCCGGCAGCGACATGAGCACCACCGGCAACAAAATTCAGAGTTCACAAGAGATAGATAAGAACGGAAAGCAACGGCCAAAACCGACCTCCGAAAAAAGGCGTCTGCAGAACAGACAAGCGCAGAGAACCTTCAGTAAGTGACTTAGATGTAACTAAGCCAGGGAAACAGATACAAGACAGCACTAAGTCCTATATCTGCCTCATGCACCGTTCAACGCGATGGATGTCTCAATGTCTGCCAGTTTCCAGCAGATATCATATACCAGAGACCAAACTACTCCTCCAACGAATTATACCATGGGTTAATCCCTGAAGATCTTCCATCACCTGCACAAGATCAGTTTGTTATGCCAGTAACCCTCCAAGATATACATCAGTCCGAGAAGTCGAGTCGGACGCCCAGGCACGAAACTGCCGAACTATACTCGTTAGATGGCAATCAAAGTAAGAATGTTATAGCATAATTCTTTTCTTGAAAATGTCTCTTTGGATCAAACCTACAGCTCTCAGACTCTATCGTATTCGAGGATGGAAAGAGCACATTTCCCAGGGATCTGATCGCGCATCTACTCCTTCAGAATGGCGAACAGATCGATGGACAAGTCCTCGACGACATTCTTCGAAAACGACTCACTATCCAGGATATACTCAAGGCCGGATTGAAATTTCTTTCCGCAAGGGCATCTCTCAGCAAGATCACAGACACCGTGCTGATCCCGAGTGATACCAGCGCCACACAGAGCCATATATCCAATCGGAATCCAACTCTAATACCGGATAGCGTGTGCGAAGGATTTGGGATTCATTGTCACAGTACACTACAAGTAAAGATACAGTTCGTGCCTCTGCCGCACAGGCTTCGCGAAGAGGCAAACGCCGCAATACTGGGCATCCCTTCCGCCTTTCTTGACTCCGAAGGAAGCAAGCTGGATACTCTGTTAGGCTTCTCTCTCAAGTACAAGCAAGAAATCGCGACTGTGTCCCCATTTTATTAGCCAATGCTGGATAAGCAAACAGCTGAAGAGATTTGCAAGCGGGACTTCATGGACATAAAACCGGACCTACGACCTGGAGTCGCGCAGCTTCTTAACAATCACCACGCATATCTTGATACTCTACCTTTCGCTGTATTTAGCGAAAGAGCAATAAATCTCATATGTGCTGATCCTCCGATGATCGATGAGGGAGAGTTGTTCCACGACCTCCTCAACAACGGATTGATCTGCTGGACTCTGGATCAGAAGGGATCAAATGCGGCTGCGGTGGTGAGTGCGCCGTGAGATTCCAGGAGTTGGGAGGCGCAGCGGTGGTTTCTGAGGAAATGGTGGATACTGGTAGGCGGGACTGAGGGCGAAATGTATCAGCAGACCATATGGTGGCGTGAGATGAGAGGAGAATCCACAGCAGATTTATTACCCAATGATGAGCCAGTGGGGCTACATGTATATTGAGAAATCAACTATCTCCTGAAAAATGTGGAGATTGGTTTATTTGTTTGCGTGCGTCAATTATCTGAGCAATTCGATTATCCTGGATCTCCTTCCCTCTGGAGCTCTGGAGACGAGGAGCTGCCTTAACCTGCAGTCATCAGACCTGACGCATTGAGCGAATTGTACAACACTGTGTCACCCTTACCTGCTATCATATGGCGCATAATGCCGCAGTGTTGTGCTTGTCATACTCCCCGCATTTGAATATAGCAGTCTATAGCTCCTTTTTCGTCAAAAATGGTATCATCGCTGGACTAGATAGATGAAAACTCAGAGCTTTCGAAGTATGTTAATATAACATTAAAGGAATGTCGGAGATTAAGTGGACATACTCCAGAAGAATATGTAGAGCATGTGGCGTGTGAGAACTGTCAAATTGCTTACATCAAGGATCAAAGCTTGAAGTGAGTTAAGTTCACCGGCGATCCCCAAGAAGACGTGTCAACTGCCAATGGATCTGCATTTACCTTATTCGTAACGTAAAAAAAGTACGCGTTCATTGTGCCAATACGCCACAGACTCTATGAGTCGAATCTGCTTATGCCGTGCTTTTCGATTCATCATTCGTCTCCATGTTGCTTACTCGTCTTTCAAGATTCTGCGCAACATAATCCAGAGTAATCAATTCGAAAGTACTGGGAGAACTGATCACCTCTGGAACTGACATATATAGGCCCCTGGAATCGGACCTGCAGCAAGCACCGTCCAAAATCAAATCCTACAGTACCATTCCCTTACAAGCATCTACTCGGACAGCCGCAGCACGTCTGAAATCTACGGCACCCTGACTCTTTTCAAGGGAAGATCACTCTCTTTCTCTCTCTGAAGCAAACACCATCATGAAGCTCCTCATCCTTCTCACACTGCCTTTCGTTCTTGCCGTCGCTACGGCCTCCGCCATCCCACAGCCGCAGCTAAACCCTCTCGAGGAAATGGAGGCGAGACGGGGTACCTGCGGCCAGCTTTGCCTGGGGGACAGTGACTGCGGTCCCCCCTGCGTGACCTGCAGCGAGAGAATGTCTGTTTGCGGTGAGTCACCTACAGCATCCATACTTAATTTACACACACTTGTTGAAAGACGTATCTAGCTAGTACATCCTGATTGACTGAATGAATTGAATCTAGTGTAAACATCATCCACAACAGCGCATTGTCTCGAGAGAAAGAAGAAAGGGGAATTTCAAAGAAAGAAAGGACAATGGGAATCGACGCGAGGCGCCGCCAAGATACAGTCAACCGGAAGGGCTTGGCTTGATGGATCATCTATGATTTATCGGAGAATAAACTTGGGGGTGGTCTGTTTGTCGCTCGTTAGACCTGTCCAGTTATTCCAGAAGGGGTTGAAAATGAAAAAAAGTTCCTACTTGATATGCATTCGGGGTATTTTGATGTGAGCCAAGTCATCATGCTGCCGACGAGAATAAACTGGATAGTCCTTCTTTAATCAAGAGGAAATGCTGTTAAAATTTTGCGCTTCATTTACTTTGAGCAGAACCTGTTGAAGGAGCTAAGATATCTGAGGATAACAGTGAACAAAGAAGTCTGACGTTCATAGTGCACAGCACAGTATATACTCTATCACTAAGGATAGAGTTGTGTTACTGCTATTATCTCTATGGCAAGCGGCAATAAGAATGTGGCGCTTTTCTTCCAAGCTGACAAAAGTACCGGACAACCTCGCTTATGCAGGTAGGCAACTGCGTATCATTTCCGTGAAATGCCGCCCTCGACAGAAACTCATTGACGATTGGATATGACAGCCGCTCAAAGACATCAGGTTCCGGAGATGTGTGCATGTATCAAATTGCAGTGCAGGGGATGCCTGCTTAGTATCGGCATATCCGACCACTTGGTTCGGAGACAAAGGCAACGGCTCGCTAGATGAGATGAGATCGAAGACACCTGATATGCATACTAATACAAATACCTGGAGATTAAGCACCGACCTCGAGTTCCGAGGTAGTCATTCGCTTGTCAAATCGGGTCAGGCAGATTTAGGTGCTGCATGTCGCCTAATGAGAAACCTATGGCAGGCTAGGCTGGCTGGTCTCCCAGACACGACATGCACGCGTTATTTCGCGTCACCTGCCGGCAGGCATGTGCAGGCAGTCCAGTTCTCTGTATGTAGGCTGAAAACGTCGTCTAGGATTCCTACGGCTTCTGTAGACCATAAGAATTAAATGATATGATTCAGGGGGTCAAAAATTACCTATGTAGGCAATTTATGAACTACCCGATTTGGAAATCAACCCGGTAGGCAGAAATATCACATCATAATCCATGCTAAGCCACTGATCTGAGGCCTCAGGCATAAACGCTAGGCAACTTTCGACATACCAACACGTGCCACAGCGCCTTGCATCGGTAGTGTGGCTGGTGCCTGACCCCTCGTTTTGCGGCGTCGCGCCCCGCCTCCGCCAATTCGGCGAACGATAATCTTTTCTCCGAGCAGTCTCTATCCTCCTTCCTTTCCTTCCCCCCCCCCCCCCCCCCCCCCCCTGGCTCAGCCAGGGGGCATCCAGCGTTTGTTATTGTTTATTCGCCGTTCACGTTCGTTTTTCAGCTGGGAAGATGAAGTACGTTCTAGTCTCAGGAGGTAAGTCGCAATTCGGTCGCGTCCTGGTAGTCTTCCGATGGTCTTATCTCTTGGCTAATCCGTCGTGCAGGCGTCATCTCCGGCGTCGGGAAAGGCATCATCGCCTCCAGCACCGGTCTGCTGCTGAAAACTCTTGGCCTCAAGGTCACCAGCATCAAGATTGACCCGTACATGAACGTCGATGCTGGAACAATGGCTCCGACCGAGTTCGTGCCACCATTGTCCCCTCTTCCCTGACCTGATCACAAGTTGACCCTTTGCCTTGCTTTCCAGACATGGGGAGGTTTACGTGCTAGATGACGGCGGCGAGGTCGATCTAGATCTGGGCAACTATGAGCGCTACCTCAATATCACCCTGACGCGCGAGAATAACATCACCACGGGCAAAATCTACCTGCATGTCATCGAGCGCGAGCGCCGGGGTGACTACCTTGGGAAGACGGTCCAGATTGTGCCTCACCTGACCAATGCCGTTCAAGACTGGATCGAACGAGTGGCCAGGATTCCTGTTGACGACTCCCAGGAGGAGCCTGATGTCTGCATTATAGAACTTGGGGGCACAGTTGGCGATGTTGAGTCAATGGTTTTCATTGAATCCATGCGCCAACTCCAGCTACGAGCTGGAAAGGGAAATTTCCTCCAGATCCATGTATCCTATGTTCCTGTTATGCCGCCGGGCAGCCACGGCGAGCAAAAGACCAAACCAACTCAGAGGGCCATTAGTGATGTCAGAAGCGCTGGTCTCAGCCCAGATTTGGTAGTTCCCCCCCCCCCCCCCCCCCAACAATTCTCGCCGTTTCCGCTGTCTCGGACGGTCGTCCCGCTGATCCCCTTCCTAGATTGCTTGCCGTTGCGAGAGACCCCTCGAAGAGCAAACAATCAATAAAATCGCCAACGCATGCCAAGTAGAACGAGACCAAGTCATTATGGTCCATGACGTCTCAACCACCTATCAGGTGCCCGTACTTCTCGAGAAGCAGGGCCTCCTCTCCACCATAGGCCGCATTCTTCAGCTGGATTCCATCAAGAAGTCTCCAAAGCTTGTGGAACAGGGCATCGCCACTTGGCAGGAATGGAAAGGCCTGGCAACAGCTCAGGACCATGTGCTTGATACTGTGTCTATTGCCATTGTTGGCAAATATACAAGTCTCAAGGATTCTTATATGAGTGTCATCAAGGCGCTGGAACATGCAGCTATGCATTGCAAGAAAAAGCTTGACCTTATCTGGGTTGATGCCTCTTCCCTAGAAGATGCTACTCAGGAGACGTCGCCGGCCGAGTACCATAAAGCATGGCATTCCGTCTGCATTGCGGACGGAATTCTTGTACCTGGTGGATTTGGTCATCGGGGAACAGAGGGAATGATAAAAGCTGCACACTGGGCCCGCACTAACAATATTCCTTATCTGGGCGTCTGCCTGGGTATGCAGCTAGCCGTGATTGAGTATGCTCGCAATGTTTGCGGCATCAACAACGCCGACAGTGAGGAATTTGATAAACAGTGCCCAGAGCCCGTCATCGTCTATATGCCAGAGATCGATAAGGAGAAGATGGGAGGGACGATGCGTCTTGGCAAGCGTCCCACTGTCTTCCAACCCGGAACGGAGTGGTCCCGTCTGCGAAAGCTGTACGGGGATAAGAAGGAGATCTGGGAAAGACACAGACATCGCTACGAGGTCAACCCCAAGATGGTGGAAACACTAGAGAAGGGTGGCCTGACCTTTGTAGGGAAGGATGAAAAGGGCGAGCGTATGGAGATTATTGAGCTGAAGGACCACAAGTGGTATGTTGGTGTGCAGTTCCATCCCGAATATCTGAGCAGGGTGCTTGCTCCCAGCAAGACGTTTCTAGGCTTCTTTGCGGCGGCCGCTGGTTGCCTAGAGGAAATCACGGAGGAATTCAAGCATCGGCGCGATCTCAGCCATCAGAAGATCAAGGTGAACGGCGCTGCGAAGGTCAATGGGGCTTAGATGGTTAGGCGGTGTAGACACAAGGGACGGGCTGGCACCCGCATTCATTGATTTGGGCTTGGGTCTCAGGATGTTTAAAAGCATAATGCTTTCTTTCTTGCTGGATCATTCAGCCTTTTCTGGCGTATTTAAGCAGAAGACTACCGGACAGGAGAAAAGTCTCATGGCCCGGTGACATGCTCTAGGATCTTGAAGCCAGGGAAACTATATATAAGCCAAGGGCAGTGTTGGCCCAGAAAACTGTCTCTGTCATACTGCATGCTCTCACCTGCTCCCTTCTTAATCTCATGAAGGAAATAAAGATGCCATGCTCCCATCCGGGGGTGGAAACTGCATCTGCGCTGCATTTTCCCCGGAACTACTATAGGTATATACCTAAGGTAGCCTCGTGTCTTGTCTATCTGCCGGGACAAGTCCTTGTGAAAGCCTCAAATTTCAGCTACTTCCAATCGAGGAGATCTCGTATTGTTCAATAAATGGAGAACTCCCATTACCTCTGTAGGTCACCTATTATATTCGATAGGTAAATGGTAGTTAACTTCTCCAGAATGGCCCTCTGAACCCTTGAGGTGTAGATCCATGGGCACACTTGCGCGCTCTGTCTGTTCATTGAGAATCTTATTTGGTGCCAAATCGAGATCACCGTAGACTCCACATACATGAAACAGTATCACAGATTGTAGATTTGTCAAAAGTCTCCCAGTAAATGGCATGCAGTGAGAATAGAGAAATTAAATAATTAGCGGACATTGGAAGTTCCTGAGGCCAACACTGGACGACCAACATTATGGTCCGTGCTCACGTGACATTGGGAGCTCTAAGAATCACATGACGAACTCCAAGGCGGTGAAGCGTCGACGGCAGAAAAATCAAGGATCAAAAACCCTTATCGCACGATTATCGGCGGCACGTGTATCAGTGGACAGGGGGATCGAAAACGGGAAATGTAGACTACTGCTATCAATTAATTGATGTTGATAATTGAATAAGAAACAGCGGTCGTTTGCAAATTCTTAAGCAACTTGAAAACAGAACGATCGAGTCCCGCACCACAGCGCTCGATAGCGGACTGTACAGTACCTGAACTCCGTAGATAGATAGCTCCAACCAAAACTTTTTCTCAAAACTCTCAACTCATCCTCCAACAACAACGGGCCAGCCCCGCGGAGCGCTCTCTCTGTCTTGAACCACCAATTCGTCGCGGAGACGCTCTTGCTACATCGCGCTCTTTGATTTTTATCATTTATTTTCTTTCCCCCTTGACTGACTGTCGAACTCGTTCGCCGAACCACGGTCGCGAACGCACCGATCTGAAGGAAAACAAGAACGCGCGGGGCGGGAACCTTTGTCTTCTTCACCTCCATCTCTTCCTTCAAGTCGCGCAGACTACCTGACCTGCATACCTAACTACTTACCTACATACCTCCGTTAAAACATACGGACCTAAACCATGACCATGACCGAACAAACGACAACGACAGCGATCACTCTCACCCCCGAGCAACAATCCAAGCTCGACCTTGGCATCACCCTCGCCCTGCACAACTGGCCCGCCCTCACGCTCGCCGTGCAGTCCTCCTGGGGCGGCCCCACGTCCGCCGACAAGCGCGACTGGCTCTGCGGCGCCATCTCCGACCTGCTCCAGGACCGGCCCGACACCGACGCCGAGGACCTCGAGGACGTGCTGGTCCAGGTCATGAACGACGAGTTCGACGTCGTCGTCGACGACGGCAGTGCCGAGGAGGTCGCGAAGCAGATCATGGAGCTGCGGGCGCAGGTGGCGCGGAATGAGTTTGAACAGGTCCAGGCGATGTGGGAGGCGTGGAAGGAGAAGGAGGAGAGGAGGAAGAAGGGAGGGGCGGGTCGGGATGATGATGCGGCGAGGATGTTTAAGAGGGTGGAGGATCAGGAAGATTCGGATGAGGATGATGATGACGACGACGAGGAGGATGGGGAGGAGATGGATGTGGACATGGATGAGGCGCCACCGTTGGCGCGCGCGCCAAGGGAGAAGGTCCAGCCTGAGGTGGACGAGGAGGGATTTACCAAGGTTGTCGGGAGGAGGAGGAGATGATGGTCGATCAATCTTGTCATGAATGTTTTGTTTATTTCGCATTACGGTCATTGTGCATATATCATAGGATTTGGGCCGGTCTCCCAGTAAAGGCGTTTAATAATTGATGATGCTTGGATTGTGAGCGGGCTACTCAACAATGCATACATTGTTTGTCATCTGCGAGCAACAACCTTTTGTTTTCCGGGAAAAGGACTACTGATGAATCTATCAAAAACAAGGAGATCGTCATGAGCACTCGAAATAGAAACATGTGGATATCACCCCCGAATACCCTGCTTAGACCCAGCGTGCTTCCGGGTCATAAATTTTTAACCCGCAAAACGAGATTTCACCGTCCGAAATCATGGCGGTTGTAGGTACATGCAATCATATACGTCACACCGTTTTGCCTCTACGCGGACGCGGCGGTAGCAGCAGCGGCGGCGCCTTCTCTCGGCTCGGTAATGAGCTTGGTGATCATACCAATAGCAATGGTTTGTCCCTGTCATTGTGTCAGCCTCCATGTTCATATACAAAAAAGGTTTGCATGAGGGAGGTCTTACCTGGTCACGCAGCGTGAAGCGTCCAAGTTGGTTGTAGTCTTCGAATCGCTCCACACAAATGGCTCCAGCCTGCCCGGTAACTTCCAGGCGGGCAATGATGGTCTGACCCTTGCTGGCGAACGGTGGTGGCCGCTTGCTCTTCCGGCCAGTGCCGGGTTCAAGCTTGTGCAGCAGGGCAGCAAAGGTAACCTCTTCGATGGCCGAGTGCACGTGCATGACGCAGTTGAAACCCGCCGTGAGGATGCTCTTGAGTTCCAGGATCCTGATCTTCGCCTCGAAGGCCGAAACACAGTGCACAGGACGCTTAGGGGAGCAGAGGACAAATCCAGGGAGGATATCCTCTTCCTCAACACCACGTAGACGCACGCGGACCTGGTCACCGCATGAGGCGGTCTGGATCTCGTCCTCCGTCTCGCCGTAGAGTGCAGCAACGGACACCTCGTAGCGGTTGGGCATCAGGATGTAGGTACCGCCCTTCTTGATGACACCAGACTCCACGCGTCCCTCGACCATGGTGCCCATGTCACGATACTTGGCACTGACCGGCATCATGAACGGCGCGTTGATCTTACGCTCAGGCATCTTCATCTGGGCGAGATACTCAAGCAGCGATGGCCCGTCGTACCACGGCACGAGGTCCTTGGGCACCCGGTCCTTGATACCCATCGTCTGCTGGGCAGAGATGGGCATGAAGAAGAGGTCGTCCTTCTTGTATCCCAGTGCTTCCAGGAACTTGGCGACCTTGACTGTGCACTCGTCGAATCGAGCCTTGCTCCACTCCACGGTCGGATCGTCCATCTTGTTAACCACGACAACCAGCTTCCTCACACCACTGTTCCTGGCCAGCAGCGCGTGCTCGCGAGTCTGACCGCCTCTCTCGAATCCGGTTTCGTACTCGCCCTTGCGTGCGGAGATGACCAGGACACCCACGTCGGCCTGAGAAGCACCACCGATCATGTTCGGCACGTAGGACTTGTGGCCTGGGGCATCCAGGATGGTGAATTCTCGCTCGACCGGGCCGTCGGGAGTCTGAGTGGTGAGCTTGAAGAACCCGCGTCCGACCTCCACAGTCTTTCCCTTGGCTCGTTCCTCGTTAGTCAGGTCGAGGGCCCAGGACAGGTACCAGGTCTCTCGACCAGCCTCCTTGGCGTCCCTCTTGTATTTCTCCAACGTCCGCTCATCAACCATGCCAGTGGCGTACAGGATGGAGCCACCCAGCGTCGACTTGCCGGCATCGACATGTCCGATGAAGACGAGGTTCACATGCTCTCTCTTCTCACCGTAGATTTCCTTCAGGGTAGCCTCGTCCACATCGGCGGCCTGCTCCCTTGCGACGGCATCCGCATCTCGAGCCACCTTGGCACCGTCACCCCGGGCAGGACTGGATCTGCCTGTCGACGGAGCAGGGGATGTCTTGCCCCCAGCGGGGGCAGCCTTGCCACTGGCAGCGGCTTTCTGCTCTGCCTTCTTCTCCGACTTCTCCACGGCCTTGGCTGCGGTCACCTTGGCGCCGGCCTCAGCTGCAGCAGGGCCCTTGGTGTCTCCGGGTGTTTCGGTGGAGGAGGAGGCGGGAGTGCCAATCGACAGGACCTTCGTCTTGGGGGCGGAGGCAGAGGTCGAGGTGCCTTCACCGCCGATCGAGAGCACCTTGGCCTTGGGTTGAGCGTTGGCGTTGGAAGCAGACTTCGAACCAGCCGGCGCCTGCTGAGCTGCTTGAGCCTTTGGTTGTTGCGCAGCGGCGGGAGCAGCCTGTCGCGATTGCTGCTGCTGCTGCTGTGGCTGTTGCTGTTGCGGCTGGTGCTGCTGCTGGTATCCCATGTTCTGGTTGTAGGCGCCATACTGGGCATTGTACATCTGGTTGTACGCCCCGGGCTGCTGGGCATACGCGCCATACTGGGCGTAGGCCTGCTGGTCGTAGGCGGGGTAACCGCCATAGGCCTGCTGTCCGTACTGGCCGTACTGAGGATAGCCTCCATAGGGCTGGTAAGGCTGTCCCGGGACGAAGGGAGCGGCCCCAGGCTGGAAGCTGGCCGCCTCGGGGCGGAACGTGGACCTCTGGGGTTGTGCGTTGCTGTTCAGGCTGACATTTTCAGTCTGCTTGGAGAGGTCGTCCTCCCAGGAATCCGGAGTCTGGTCCGCCATTGTGAGCAGACTGCAGAACAAACAGACGGGCAACCACGAGGAGCAGAGAAAAGGAGCGGATGGATGCCGCGGGTGGTGGGAGAGATCGAGGGAGGACGTCGACGTCGCGAGGAGGGGCTTGCAGCCCGATTTTGCACGCAGCCGCGCTAAGGCGCTGACTAAGCAGCGTTGCCGCCGCGGGGCGCCTCCCGCGTCTGCGGCGCCTGTCCGCGGGGACGTGGCGGCGCCTGGTGAGCGTATCATGACTCCTCCGGCCTGCTCGACATCTAGGGCACAACGACATGGACCTCGTTGTCTGGACCTCGTTGTCATCGTCCGTTGAACGGCTTCGATGTTTGTGACCGTTGTGCACGTGCTCAGGCCATGGCGGGTGGCCCGTTATCGATAAGCAACTAGTCATCACAAATCAGGGGTAGCGTGCCTGACAGTAAATAATTCCATCATCATTTGGATCGGTATTCTTAGACACCTCTGCACCACCGCACTCGGGAGAGGACGAGTGCGCGTTAGCAACCATGGAGGAGTTTCTCTCGAAAGTAAGCTTCCTTTTTCTTAGATGCTGATCTAGAGCGGCCTGTACATTAACCATCACCCGCAGCTTACCCAGCAGGCGATGAACTATGCTATTCGGTGCGACAATGGCTTTCTTTTCTCTCTCATCAAGAGGACGCGTTGAGACTGACTGTTATCAAGCTCTGGGATTGCCATCACAGCTAGTTATGCCATCCGCCAGTCGTCCCGGTTACTCAAGGTGGAAACCTCTGTTACCCCGCATGCTCTGAAGGGTTCGAACCTAACTTGTAGTACAGAATGTCAGCGGCGAAGAGCGCGAGGAGCTAATCGCGCTGCAGCAGCGGCTTCAAAGCAAGATTCGGGTCAGTCTAATCATCTGTATTCTGGCGTGTGGCGTCTGGTTGCACCCGCTCTAACTAGAGTACAGGTTATCTCACCTGCCATTGATATGATCGAGTTGATGTGGGTTCTGTCACCACCATATGGTAGCAATAGAATTGGCTCTAACGTTCTTCAGAGCTGCTCGAGGAAACACTTCTCTGGAATCCGCAGTATCACTCACCAAGTCTCTAAGATGGGACATCCAGTCACTTGGCCAGCGGCTGGCCAAGGCTGCCGCGTCAGAGGAACTGATGCGGAAAGGCGGGCTCTCGTCAAAATATCGGGCCCAGAACGACGCAGAGATCAAGCTCATTATCGAGGACATCAAAAGACTCCTGGATCGGATCGAGGATGCAGTTCCTCTTATGAATCTTGCGATTACAACCTCTGGTGCCAGTCTGTCCACAAATCTACCGTCAACCGTGTCTCCTTCCCGCTTGCTTCAAGCTAGCACGTTTCTTACAGCGTGTGACACGCAGTATTCCATGTCACCCTCCCAACCAGTGCAGGTCGGGCCCACCTTTACCTTGACGATGTACATGCTCTTCGCGGGCCATGTTCGCCCTCAAGACGAAGAAGGCATCCGAGAAACGACGTGGAAGGAAGTCATGCACAAGGCGCGGGTAAAACTGCGGCGAGTCCCGATGGAGCTTGCGTTTGGGCCCGGAGAGGGAGTGAAGCGCCCGTCCCATCTTCGTGCTGAGGCGAGAGCAGACGAGTTTGCCTACCAGGTCTTGATCATCGAGGATTTGGACGATGATCGGGTCCACGAATTTGACGAGAACGATCCCAAACCAGGACCCTACGAGGGGGTCCGCATGGCTGGGATACGGGAGATTCTTCCCATTCACCAAATCTCCAAGATCTTCTACGCGGATACGGGGAAGATCCTGAACATCAGCACGGAGGGCGAGACGAACAGCCCAGTGCTGCTTCTTAAACGGGACGTCAACGCCATCCCTCCGCGGCGAATGCTGGAGCGAGATGAGACAGACTTTGTTTATCCGGATGAACCACAAGAGGAAGCTAGCGCTGGAGAAGACTCCGAGGAAGACGAAATACAAGCACAGCTCGATGCGCAGCTCAACGGGACGAGTGTTTCGCACACCCGCAGCTCCTCGTCCGTAACTGAAAATCAGATCCCAGAAGCCTGGCGCCTGCCGCCAAACTTGGACCCTGAATGGATAGCGTTCGAGGTGTACAATGACGAAAACGAGGATTCTGACTCCGAGTCGGAGACGGAGCAGTCGTCCCCTCCCCGGCGTAGGGCGTCACGCGCGAGCTCTGTCGACCCGGAGCTGGTCTCGAAGCTCAACATCAATTCAGACAACGCCTCACTCTCGCACGAGGTCTCGGTCCCTCCTCCCTCGTCCCAGCACGTCACAACGACGACGACGACGACGACAACAACAACAACAACCGTCTCCAACCCCCTCTTCAACAACATCCGCACCTCCCTCTCCCTCCTCGAGACCCTCCTCCGCCTCACCTCCCTGCAGCAGTTCCAGCAGCAGTCCCACCTCTCCATCACCGACGAGCTCCTCAACTTCTTCCTCGAGGAGTCTTCCACCACCGGAGCCGGCGGCGACGAGCAGCACCGCCAGCGCATCCGCGCCGAGGCGCGGCGCAAGGTCGGCTGGGATCCGTACGACGAGAGTCCTCTTAAGCGGCGGGGCGAGGACTACCAGTATAGTGGCGGTGGTGGAAACGCTCCAGCTGATTATCCACATGATGGTGATGAATACAACTACAACTACCCGATGTCGCCAAGCGACGGTCGACAGCAGCGGAGATTCCAAATCCGCTCGCGCGAAGGCACTCCGGACTCGCTCACACATCTTCGCTCGTCTACGCCCGTCCGGCCTGGCGGGAGACGTCCAGCGCCCTCCTCGCTGAGGGGAGCAGCACCCTCTCCATATACAGATGACAATACTAATAATAGAGTGCGCAGGGGCTCTCCGCTCTCCAGGCAGCCTTCTGCGACAGCAGCAGCAGGACCAGGCACGGAGACAGAGACAGAGACGGACGAAGGGATAGCAACGAGTCCGCGCCCAGACTCGACGAAGCCGGAAGCTCGCGGTTCTGATACCGCAGGAGAAACGGAACCATCCAAACCTGAATAAACTAATAAAAAATGAAGAAATAAGTAATGACATCTGGATAGGTATAGTGTGTCACGTTACGAATTAATTCTCTTTCTGTGCATGTAGGTATGTAGTGTACATGTACATGTAGATAGATGTATGATGAGATCTACGTCATGAAAAAAACAACTTTCTCGAATAAATAACCAGAAAAAAAAAATGTAGCTCCTATGCCTCTATGCTTACACATCTGTAGAACTTTTGACAAATATCCATCCGATAAGTGTCCCAAGTCGAGTCGTCGAGATTGTAGAGGAAGAGGAGAGTTTGAACCCCCAAAATATATACAACTCACCAAATACACATGCATACATGCATAGATTCATCCCATTGGCATGAACCCATCTGGATGATATCTCATATGTTCTCGATTGATCGCTGTAACTAATGCATCTTGTTTTGCTGACATGGTTGTAGCAGCATGGAACTGAACCCTTGAAGAGAATGAATGGATGAAGCTTATGGACGGTGTCATGTTTACAGTTTTAATAATTAATAGTATTACTGGCCTCTTTCAGAGAGTCCCTTAAATCAAATCATAAATGGGGCTGGCTCCCTTGTTCATCTTCATCTTTAGTGTAAAATGTCCACCACTTTCCAGTTGAATACCTGATGTGTTATATCAATGTCTACAGTCTACTTTGCTGCCGCTGGCTATTTATTCATTTATTTATTGCCTCTACAGGCACTGTCCTCACCGCTAGCTACTGGCTGCTGAAGAAGAAGAAGGAGTAGAGTAGGTTAGATTCTTCTCTTGCACTGCCTGCAGGCACAGGCACAGCTGCAAATATAGAATGAGTCAATGAGTAGTGATTCAACAGTTTGCATTAGGGTTTTCTTCTTTCTTGGGGGGAGGGTGGGGAGAGAGAGAAAGTGACCTGACTAGCTTTTTTGAATGTGCTGGTTTATAGATCCCGGGGCATTTCATCTGTTTCATCTGTTTTGATATTTGTTGAATGAATTTTTTTGTTCAATAGTGGTATCAGTTTTTTTTAAAAAAAAAAGCAGTACCTGAAATGCTGAAATGCAGCTCACATCTAGCGCAGGGCAATCAATTGATATATATATATATGTAGGAGGTCAGAGGAGGCTCAAAGCTCCTGCGTATATGAAGGCTCCAGACTTGTACTATAACCTGAAAAAGAATTATATCAATCAAATGAATAGAGTAAAATTCCAGTAGTTGGAATGAACAGATTAGTTCTATGATATGTCATGATATAGGTAGTCACCTATATGCTATTGCGAAGCAGATGGATGGACAATAATGAGGATGATGATGATGATGACAATGATGATGAACTGCTCAGCAGCAGCTCCAGAGAGAAGAAGATAAAAGAACCACCGGGCAGCATGTATTCACCTGATTTCCGATTTATGTTGAAATCCCTCCTTTGACCTGCTCGGACCTGGACCTGCCCAGAGTACTGTACTTATTCTAGGAATCCTCACTGACTCTTTATATAATTATATAGGTTTCACCATAGTCCTACTTCCTGAAAACAAAAAAAGCCAGGTATTTATATATAAAGAAATCGGTATATTCCTTTTGTTTTTTTGTTGTTGTTTTTGGCGCGAAACTATACATTGACCCAGGCCATATTTAGGCATGTATAGATATATCCAGAACTCCCATCTGCTGCCGAGGACCTGGACCTATGCAGGAACAGGCAGGTAGATACTTAGGTGGTCTAAGGCTGCCCAATAATTCTACAAGACCTCTTGAATGACAATGCAAAAAAAATCTGTAGCTTGCTCTCACACTTTGGCCATACCATAGATACAACTTGCTTGTGTGTACAGTACATGTACTGTACATACAACTAGGCACATATCCTACGGTAGTCCAGGCCAAAATAATAAAAAAAGGCCACTACGCTGGAGTTACGCACCTCATCTCTCTCTGCTGAGTTCCAGTGCAGAATAAAACAGGGATTGCACAATTGCGCCTATAATCTATAGTTCACTCACTCTGATTTTATTCAACTCCAGTGATCTGTCTGATCCGATCATGTTACTTTTCCGGGCCTAGCCTGGCTGCCTAATTCAAATATGATTTTTAGGAGGCTTAGCTTTAGCTTTAGCTGCCCTGCCTAGGATAAATGAATAGACATGAGAGAAAGGTCTGATGCGGCTCAATTCGGAGAATACCTTAGTAGTGGAGAAACCTGTACAGTACAGACGGCCAGATTGATAGCAATGGAGGCGAGGACAGATAGTCAGTCGGTCAGACAGGAAAAACAAAAGCAACCGGTCAACAAGCAGAGTAAAGAGACCCATCGGAGAACGCAACGCGAACGCCCAGAACAGGAATAACAAACTTAAAAAAAAAAGACAAGACAAAAGCCAACCGTCATGACGCCCGGACCCTGATCTGTTAGATAAATACCGCTTTCACTGCTAATGTGGAAGCAAACGAAACAAAAACAGAACTAATGGATAACATAGGCCTCTACGAGTCTTACAGTAACTGGGGACGTTGTTCTTGTCCCCTGCATCTCCTAGAGCGGAGTTTTCACTCCCAGTCGTCATCACTCTCGTCCGCCTTGGTCGTGTTCGGCGGGCTCTTCTCCTTGGGGCTGCCCAGCGTCCGGCTCGTCGCGCCGCTGACGAGGTCGTAGCTCGATTCGCTGTCCGGCTGGGACTGCTGGTCGTTGGAGCGGCGGGGCTCGCCGGGTTTCAGGAGGTTGCTGCTGCTGCTGCTGCTGCTGCTGTTGTTGTTGGTGTCTTTCCCTGGATCCACTTGTGAGGTGGATGAGGATGCGACGTCCTGCTTGCTGCTGGACTTGACCTGGGGTGTTGACGGGGACTCGTCAGAGTCCGAGTCGGAGTCCTCGTCCCAGGCGACTTCTTCTTCGTCGGGGTTGGAGGCTCCTGTGAAGCATATTAGCATCGAAATCAAATACATAAAGGTAAGCAAGGGGGCAAAGCACGCACCCTTCAACAACTCCCGCCGCTTCTTCTCCTCCGTCTCAATGACCAGTCTCAGGAAGTAATATCGTGCCCAGAAATCCGCATACTCGACCTTCTCCGGCACCAGCTTCTCCATCGCACGCCGCAGCTCCGGGTACATCTCCAGGTCCGTCGATATGCCAAACGTCTTGTGATCCACGTTGAACTCCTTCCGGAAGGCGGGCCACTCCGGGCTGTCCGGGTCTTTGGTGAAGCTGTCCAGGTTGGAGTGGATGGCGTGCAGCTGGGCCTCGAAGCGCGTCGCATGGATGACGCGCTTGCCGCCGCCGCTGCTGCTGCCGTCGGGGTTGTCTTTGCTATCGAAGAGGACGGTGCTTGATCCTGTTCCTGTCTTGTTATTGTCCTCCGGAGCAGCGATGCTGACCGCGTCGCGGAGGAAGTTGCGGATGTTCGTCCCGAAGCGTATCAGAGCCTCGTCCGCGGCATCCTCGGCCCTCTCGATGTCCTTGAGCCGTCGGGCTGCCTCTGCGCGGAAGCGGGAGATGAAGCTCTCGCCGTCGTCGCCTCCCTTCTCCTTCTTCTTCTCCCCAGCATCTACTCCCTTGGACGTAGACGTAGGCGTAGCAGCCCCATCATCCTTCTCCTTCTCCCCGTCCTTGTCCGTATCCTTATCACCGCTCTCCTTACTATTGTTATTCCCCCCACCCAACACCTTCCCCACACCCATCGACAACCCCCTCGTATGCCCGACGATGCTGTTCCTCAGATCCGACAGCCCCCGCGCGGCCTCCTCGCTCGCGGCGGCGTACTCCTGCCGCGCCTCGGCGTAGTAGCTCTCGCCGTGCTTGCGGACGTTGTCCCAGAAGCCGCCGATGCGCGCGCCCCACGGGCTGGCGGAGAAGGCGCGCAGGGTCTCCTGGAACTCGGCGCTGAGGTCGATGCTGGGGCGGGGGTTGTTGTTGGTATCATTGTTCGTGGATGAATCTCCGGTCTTGTTGTTGGAGTTGGAGGAGAGGATCTCCTCCTGGATGTGGTCGTAGGCGAATTCCATGGTCCAGGCCTCTTCGCTCCTATCGCATAGACGCCGGACGGAGGAGGAGGAAGAGGTGGCGGTCGAGCAGAACAGGCCGTCCGAAGCGACGGTGCTGAGATCAAGGGAGCTTGTCCCCGGGAGGTTGACGTACGTTACGGCGGCCCGAGCGCCCCGCCGGCGACGCGGAGACGGAGGCGCTCCTGATCCACCTCTCGGCCCATGATGTCCGTCTCTCCTCTTTTCTATGTGTCTTCACGTTCCAGTCTCTAGATAGATCAGTCTAATTGCCATCTCATAGGTTCCAAAATTTATGCTAGCTATTTTTTATTCATCGTCTCTTGTCTATCATTCAAGTCGGCAACTAAATGCATCCTATCCGACAAGCGATATACACCTCTTTATTGCCTTCCTTCTTTGTCTTATGCGTGCCTTTTTTTTTCTTATAGATATCCGGATACTATGCAAATGTCTCCTGCTCTTATATCAATGCAATCACATGAATCCAAAGTCGGAGGCTGTCGAGGTATGGCCATGTGCGGGCCCATTTGAATTCAGCATGGGAGCGGAGTCATGCTGCGGTGGGTGCGATGCAGACAGACAGCTTGAGTAGTTTCATAGACACATTTGTTTATACAATACCACAGATGGGTTGTTCGTAGGCCATGCTGTTCAGTCGCCGGTTCCTGAATCTAGAGTTGGGTATACTATCGAAAATCACTGCGCGATATGTACTTTCCAAAGCACACCCCAGGTGGCTAGCTACAACATGTAATGTACAGTATACATACCAGGCGAATAGCTACTAGCAGCAGCAGCAGCAGCTACAGCAACCCCAGAAACGACCTCGACCGCACCGCGTACCGGCTCTGCACCCCCCGCCGCCCCAGCGCCAGCGCCTCCAGCGTCTGCGTCTCGCCGTCCCAGAACTTGCTGCGCCCGCCCTCGGCCCGCTGCACGCTGGGGATCCAGAAGTGCGTCACCACCGCGCCCAGGATCATGCACGCGCTGAAGACGAGCAGCACCAGCCCGTGCCGCGTCGTCTGCGCGTCGCCCGGCATCGAGGCGAACTTGTAGTACGCCGAGAAGACCTGCACCAGGATCGAGCCGATCTTGCCCGCCCCCGCGCTGATGCCGTGGCAGGTGCCGCGGTAGCGCGTGGGGAAGACCTCGGCGGGGATCATGTATGTCGTTGCGTTGGGGCCTGCAATAATTAGTACTGTATGACGATAGAAGGGGTAGAAGATGGGAGAGGTGAGCTGTACCGAAATTGAACAGCAGCTGGCCGACGATGTACAGCACCACCGCGACCGGGCCTTCCTGGTGCACGGTGACGAACATCGTCCCCAGCGCGATGAACAGAGCCGCGAGGGCCAGGAATCCGTACTTCTGGAGATCGACCCGGTTCAACCGATAGGCGAACAGGATCATCAGGAGCCCGCCGAGGAAGCTGCCGGCGTTGAGGATGACCATCGCGTGGATCGACGTGTCCATGAACATGTCGTAGACGCTTACGTTGGGGCTGTCGTCGGTCTTCCACGGCGGCGCCGCGCCCTTGATGTTCAACGTGCCCCAGGTCTTGGCCAGGAACTGCGGACTCGACAGTCCGATGCCGTAGAAGCCGAAGTCGAGGAGGAGCCAGGCGAGCGACGTGCCGGCCAGCGTGCGCCAGTTGCCCTCGGTCCAGAAGTACTGGATGATGTCCGCCTTGGCAAGGTGCCAGTCGGAGTTGAGCGTGGCGGGATGACTCGCGGCGAGGTCGGTTTGGGTCGGGGACCGCGGCTCTTCATAGAACGAACGGCTGCCGTGGGAGCTGGACGGTAGGTGGATGTGACTCCAACTACTGCCCATCTCCAGTTCCGGGCTCACGGCTCCTATTGTTTTTGTTGCGGCTTCGCCGAACAGGGTGGATGCGTCAAACTCGGCTTTGACCGGATCGTCTTCAACCTCGAGAATGAAACGAGGCGTCTCGGGGATGGCGAAGCGGAAGAGCAGCGCGATGACGCCAGGGACCACCCCGATGCCGATGACCCATCGCCACATGATGTCGACGGTGCGGGCCAGGTCTGCGTCGCCCTGCCGTCTGCAGACGGCGACGGTGATCAGCGAGACGAGATTGCCGGCAATCTGCCCGCACGGCTGCATGAAGAAGACACTGGCCATCATCCGGGCCCGGTGCCTCGTCGGAGCGAACCTGGTGGTCCCGTCAGCATGGCTCAGTGTAGTGGTGAGGAGGTATCCTACTCGGAAGTGATGACCGCGCTGAGAGGATAGTCGGCTCCAACACCGATACCGACCATGACGCGCCAGAAGACCAACCATCCAAAGACGCTCATGCTGTTGTGCACTCCGGTCGAAGCCATGACGACGCCCAGCGTCGACATGATCAGCAGCGTCAGCTCGATGCCGTACATGCGTTTGCGGCCGTTCTTGTCTGCCAGGAAACCGAACAGCACCTGGCCGAGGAACGTGCCGGCCAACGTGGCCATGTTGATGCAGGAGAGCGTGAGGGAAGATGTCTCGTCCCTCCAGTAGACGTAGGCGATCATCGGGAGGGCGATGTTGCTTGCGAACAGCTGTACGGATCAGCCCCTGGACTCTCAGCGCACTGGGATGGTCAGGCTCACCGTGTAGCCATCGAGGAAGAAGCCGATGCCTGCGACCATGACCACGATCCATTGGTAGGGTTGGCGGTCGATCGTCTCGTAGATCTGCCGCATGCGAACATAGCGATCCTGCTCACATCAAGTATCAGCTGCTGTATATTCTGCATTGGTCGGGAAGCGCACCTGCTCGTGGTCAAAGTCCCGAGCGCGGTCGGTCTTGTATAACCGGCTGCGCAACCTGCCCATTGTGAAACAGTACTGCTCTTGCGGGATAGGTACTCGATAATGAACCGTGCTCAGTCTCACTCGAGACTGCTTCTCATCAATTCATGGCGGCCCAGGATGGTCTTCAGGGTATCAACAAGCAGACGAGGGCAATGGACGCTGCAGGTCTAGGCCTCAGACAAAGCACTCAAGGCTGCAAGCAAGAGCGGGCCCCTCTCCTGCGACGTAGGAGCTGTTTCCCATCGGGGGTCGCATTTTTGCCCAGGGCTGCTGGCGTTCATATTTATCGTGGTATCGATACCGGATGCGGGACCTTTGAGGCATCCCGCGTAAGCTTTGGAGCGGGCGGACGCGCCAAGGCGGCCGGAGCGCTGCCCGCCACTGCTTCGCTCCACGTGCGCGCACAGTCTCCATCGCGGCGCCCAGTCCACTGTCGCGCTTGCAGCACGGGGCAAGGGGCACGGCGCTATCTTCCGTTACAAGCCGGCGATACAGATGCGGTGAGCAGAGGAAACCCCAGACAGACGGCTTGCCATGTGCGTTGCCACGTGGGGGACAGGATGATCAGTGTTTTCCCTACTAACCAAAATGACCTCTATCGGACCCGATGAGATACAAAAGCATGAACCATAGCAAACATAGGATGTGCAGTAGTGTCGGTGCTGTATGTGCTTTCTCCAGAAACTCCGTGACGCAAATACTCGAACCATTACCAAACCCAATAGAAAAGGGGGGGAAAAAAATCACCTAGAACCCATAGTGTTTTCCGGAAATTGCAACCCAAAAGACAGCGCCCTAGCCGTTTAGATCTTGCAGCACTTGACAGAACCGCTTCCGATCTGGGCTGGATCAGTACAGAACGAACGTTTTCAGGTGCAGCAGTATGGTCAGAACACACCGTTATCGTCCAGAAATTGGATGTATAGCACCTTCATCTGCGACAGGATGTCAAAGTTGGGATGCAGCTGCAGCGTCACCGGGCGCCCCGGCTTCTTTCCCGCGTCGACCTGGCCGATGCAGTGAACTGGCCCCGTCAGCCCCGAGTCCATCGTTGTCTGGACATGCGAAGGCTCATGACTTACTCGGGATCGAGACGTAGCGCTTCTTCTCCTTGCGCTGCGAGTTGGCGAAGAACAGCATGTACTCGTTGCTGTTCCGGTCTCGAAAGATGCGCAGGTTCTGGCTGATGCATTCCTCTCCGCGCCCCTTGGACTTCGCTTCCGCGATGCCTCCGATAAACACCAGCTTGGAGCCCAGCAGCAGCTCCTGGAACCGGACACAGTCTGCGAAACGTGCGTCAGCATGTGAGGCCCGCGACTCGAAGTCGGGTCCCTACCTCCCCACTCGTCGAACGTGTAGGAGAGCTGCGTGGTGAACGCGGTCTGCGCCGTCTGCACCGTCTGCTCGTCGAGAAAGGAGATCCGGAAGGATGTCTCGTTGGAGAGCTTGGGATGCTCCAGGTGCGGTATGGGAAGTAGCGGAGGGTGGACTGCAGGGATTGAATCTAAGCCAAGCAGCCTTCCAACCGGAGGCACCGCCTGTATTACTCACAGGTATGGATGAAAGCACTCTGTTGGCCAAACCCTCCTCCCAGCTCCAGATGCTTCAGAGTTCCGTCGGTCTCCCGGCAGACATCGATGTATGTGTACCGGATCCTAAACAGCTTGTCTTTTCTCACGAGCGATCTGCACATGGCCGCCAGCAGGGATCAGAACGGAGCCCGATACATGATGACCGGAAGCAGGTTCATGCAACATACACGGTAACTGGGGCAGCGAGCTCAATCCTCTCTGTTTCCTCGCGGACGGAATACAACGAGCGCCCTCTGCTGCTTCGCGGCGAGGACAGCGGTGGGCTGAGCGGAGGGGCATGCTGCGACAACGAGGTGATGCTCGATCCGGAGTCCTGGGTCGCGGAAGAGATGCTGCCCTCCCGCTGGGGATTCCGGAGAGGCCAATCGTCCGAATCATAAGAGAAGCTCTGGTCCATTGCAAATCCTCAGCACAGCAACGAGGCATGCAGCATGGGTGGTGTGCGGCCTTGGAGGATTGTCAAGACGACCGTGAGGATGCCCAGAAGACATGGCCCAGCAGGAAGAGGGGGGATTTCTCATCTCCTCGCCATGCAGCCAGCAAGCCCTTTACCAGGGCATGGGTGATGTCGGCGAGCAAGCTGAGCATCGCGACAAAAAGGCGTATGCTTGATCCATGGTGGCCTGCCGACCGCCCGAGCAGCTGGCGGGCTGGACGCCAGGGCGAGCAGAAAACGTGCCGAAACGGATGGCTGGGACGCGTGCGCGCTGCACCCCACCGGCGGGGCGGAGACGCCGCATGCGATGCGCCCACCGTCCCCCATCTCAACCACGTTTTTTGCTAAACATGGCACAGCCGTGGATGATGCGTCTCGGCGGTCTGGCCATGAGTCTTGCAGCTGAAGACGCTGTTTTGGGGCAGCTGCTGACCCTGCATGAGGACGGTCTGGTGCGTGCTCTGCGCAAGCCGGCGGTGGGAACCGGGGCCACCGTGAAGAACCGGAACGAGTGCTCCACATCGAAGCTTGGCCTGTACCAACATCCACCGCAGCTCTCTGCTGATCTCCGAGAAGGTGAGATTTTTTTATGTCCTCATGGATTTCTCCAAGGCCAGCTGAGTCGGTGAGGGCCAACTGGTGGGGTCAGCCGTCAGGTGGCCCGTGCCCTGTCCATCTCGCCGTCCACGATGGCACGATCCGCTCACTGAACGCTTTGACAGTATCGACGGATATCGATAGTGATCATCCGGGCACGAGGGAGCCATGGAGGATCGATGGCTCTGTTGCTCGCAGGTCGAGTTATGTCAGCATGCCTTGCTGATCGCAGCAGCAGCAGAGGATTGATGACAAGCATGTGATCCAAAAAAAAAAAAAAAAAAAAAAAAAAAAAAAGAAAGAAAAGAGAGATGATATGTTCAATGGTCAAGCGCTCTGGACGCTTGAATCTTCAGAGGCGTCCTGCAGACTGGCGACCTTGGCCCTTGGCAGCGGTGCGGGAGCTGTTCTCAGCAGATGATTCCATGCTGCCCTGCAAGGGACGACGCGGCGGCCCGATGGCAGAAGCACCCGATGGTAGCGGGTAGCCGGGTGAGGTACCCGTAGGTACCCCGAGGTACTCTGCATGCCGGTGCATGGTGCCTGGGTACCTCAGGTACCGCCAAGGTACCGCGGGCTTCCGGCCGCCGATGACATCACCCCCGAGCTCCTCGGCCCCGAACGCTGGACAACACGCAGCTCACCGCCAGGAGGCGTCCCGACGTGTTTCCCCCGCCACGAGGGATGCTCCCGTCTCTGTTTGCGCTCCTTTGTTTGCGTGAGATATAGCTTTTTATCTCTTTTGGCATATTTTGTCTATTCTGTATATATGGTCTTTGTTCCTGCCACGTCCACTGCTGTTTCATGGTGTGTCCACCAACCCCCGTCGAACACGCGAACCTCGAGGAGCCGCGTCGTCTTGTTCCACAGACTCCATCTCTGGTCGTGCTCCGATCCCACAGCTCTCCAGCTCTCTCCGCATGAGTAGACCGTCACGATGCCCCTGAACGCGCTGGGTCTGGGCTTCGCGGTGACCCCGACCGTCATCTCGACGGGTATCTCCCATGTAGGCCGCCGTGACCCACAGAGTTACCCAGGCAGGCAGTTTCATCGCAGCTGACTGTCTGTCCAGTATATGCACCGCAAGGCACGCCTTCAGAAACCCACCGCCCGTCTCTCCTACGACGAGGGTCTGCACGTCATCCGCCAGTTCCTCCTCTACGCCTCCTACTTCACCGTCGAGGATGTCCAGAGCTTCACCTCCCAGTGGGTGCCGTCTCCGCACTGGGTCAAGGTCGAGGAGGACACGGTGCCCCAGCAGTATCTGTCTGCTGCTGCAGATGCCATCATCGAACAACTGGGCCCCAGGGGCATCGAACGCGTCGGGGGGAAGAAATGGTGGCAGTGGCGAGGACCGACGGGGGATCTCAGGGCAGAGTGGATCGAGATGAGGAGCGATTACAACGCAAGGAAGCAGAACAATGAGCGCTGCAAGCGTATCATGCTTTACGTCCACGGGGGTGCGTACTACTTTGGCAGCGTGGACACGCATCGCTATCAGATGCAGCGCCATGCGCGGAAGCTCAAAGCCAGGGTCTTTGCACGGTAGGAGCCCCCGTTTCTCTCCAGTCTATTATGGTCTCAACTTGCTAATCTTCTTTCAGTGAGTGGAATTGAGCGTCCTATCTTCGTGGTAACGGGGACTAATATCGAGCAGCCCAGTATCGCCTGGCACCGCAGTTCCCGTTCCCCTGCGCCCTGCAGGACTGTCTGGCCGCGTATCTCTACCTCCTGAGTATGCATGAGCCAAGCGAGATTCTTCTCGCAGGAGATTCCGCCGGTGGAGGGATGGTCCTATCGTGAGTTTTTCACTGCCATTAGAAAGACTCCGACTGACATGTTCGAAGCATCCTCGTCACCCTCCGCGATCGAGGATTACCTCTGCCTGCCGGTGCGGTGCTGATATCTCCATGGGTTGATCTGACCCATTCCTTCCCAAGCGTGGTTGGAGATGACGGAGACGATTATATCCCGCAGTACGGCTTCATGCACAGACCATCCCGAGCATGGCCACCTCCGAACGCGGATGATCTCCTCGCGATCAAAGGAGGGGCTGCTGAGCAGGTTATCAAAGACAGGACGGCGCCGGGGCGGAAGAAGGAGCGCGATATTGCAATGAAAGGCTATGAGATTCGCGAGAAGGACCCTTCCCCTGACCACGACCGAGGATCACCGCAACGGACCTATCCGGGCAGTCAGGCCGATGTTGCACCAGCAGGCGAGTCAAGGGTCCTGATCAGCCCGTCGGACACTCTCACAGTTGCACTCGATGGGACCGTCGTGGAAATAAAGGACCAGATCCAGATGTACGTCCCGAACCAGCTGATGTCGCATCCTCTAGTATCGCCGGTCCTGCAGCCATCACTGGGTGGCTTGCCTCCGCTGCTCATCCTCACCGGCGGCGGTGAGCTGCTGCGTGACGAGCAAATCTATGTCGCTCACAAAGCAGCTGACCCGCCGGCCTACCCGCCAAACGATACCATCCTGGACGAACACGACCCAAACAGAGAAACGCTCAACAAGTATGGTCCCACTTACGTCCAGCTCCAGGTGTGGGATGACCTCTGTCATGTTGCGCCGACTTTGAGCTTTACGCGACCAGCCAAGTGCATGTTCCGCTCGATCGCGCAGTTCGGAGCCTGGGCACTGGCTCGCGCACAGAAGACCGGAATCGACATCGTTGAGGATGGGGATATCTCCTCCAGCGGTGCGGATAGTTATGGCGCGTCAACCGACGACCTTGCGCGGAAGACGAGAGCCGATGGTGCTGCTGTCCTGACTGTGGGCAAGGCCGGAGATCCTCTGCCCCCATTCCGGAACCACATGATCCGTCAGAGGGTCGACAAGGATGGTGTGATATATCCCCTCGAGCCGCCGTCGAAGCTCCCTGCCTTGCAGCTCTCTCCTGCACAGGTGGGTGCCATCAACCCCGTCCTGGTCAAGAAGTGGCTGGGCGCAAAGCAAGAATGGGACACCAGATTTGCCAAAGAAAAGCTTCGCGTGCAGAAGCAGCGCATCAAGGAATATGCCCGCGGCTTCGAGGGCTTCGACGGCGAATCGCCTCCTCCAAGCGCATTGGCGGGAAGACGGGCGGTCAAGGGAATGATGCCTCAGAGACGTGCCCGGAAGGGCTATGGGCTGACGCTCTGGAACTTCTGGGGTAGCAAGCACGACCAGAGGACTCTGAGAAGACGGGCCACGGCGGACGAAAATGACGAGACGAGGAGTGTCGCTGTCGAGACGACAGAAGACGCCGTGACGGCGACATCTCGGCCGCAGGCCGAGTCTGTAGCCAGGAAGGACCGCGGTGAAGGTTTGTCCGCTGACGCTTTCGTGGACCTCAAGACGCGGATTGTCAATGATGTTGGACAAGCCACCGCTGCTGGAGAACGCAGAGCCGAGAGCAGAAGCTCTGATAATGCTCCCAAAGTCGATGCTGAGCTGCCGGGTCCTCAACTCGGCCCTGTACAAGACTCTCAGGGGACCCTAACACCGCTGACCGCTTCCGAAGATTCCCGTCCCTCGAGCAGGCAGGAAAACGCGAGCACGACAGCTGTCCTCCATGCTAGAGGTGTTATTGCGCCTCGTACTGGGGACTCCTCCGTGAAAGTCCAGTACAACCCCGCGTCCGATTCCGAATCGCCTCCCCAACTGACTCTCCCGTCCGACATCGGCGAGAGCACGAGCTTCGTATCAGACACCTGGTCGCGGAGTGTGGGAGGCACGGAGTCGGAAGCCGATCCGAACGCCAGCACCCTGGCGGTCGTCGGAGCCGCGGGCGTTATTAGACAACAGAGCCTGCAGTCATCCAATCCCACTGCTGGAGCATCAGGTCGATGGACTTAGCAGTGAAGCCAAATCGGCCAGTGTGCTTACGATCGATGGAGCGGAGGGCACCGTGCCCTCTATCGGCGGCGAGGGGAAACAGGGCGGAGTGCCTCTTACTTCGAACAACAACCGATCGGGCTCGTCTCGTCGGGAGGAGTAAGAATGATGAGAGCATTTGATCTATATGATATGTATCTTGATATATTCTCTATCTATCTCACATAGACATTTGCATTGTTTTCTTGCCTCGAACAGATTTTGACGCTGGTATTATATTTATATATAGACTGCAGGATATGATATGATATTTCTAGCGGTGTTGATTTGTATCTTGGATACATACGTATGCATGCTTCTCTCTGCCTTCTGTCTTTTTTGTTTCTGATTTGATATCATTGAATTTTTGGGGTTTAAGTGTATGTATGCATATACTACTAGTAGTATGGTACGTGTGCAGTACGATCGGGTTGCACCAGCAGATCAAGGATTACTTTTTCGATATGAGTAGGTACTCGTCTACGAATAGCAGATGAAGCCAGAACTTGCAATGCCGGGTATGTTGCCGTGTCGTCCGCTTTCGTGTTGAAAGAAAGATAGCTCTCAGGGCCACTGGTCTGTAATTGGGTTATGCTGGAATTATACAGCTGCATGTATAGCAAGCCAGTGTCATAAATGTGATCTTGGAACAAGTGAGCCAAGGCTTCGAAACTGGTAGAAACGTGGTGATAGACTTTAGGACAGATAGTCATGTAGAGTAGCCCGTAAAATATCAACACCTCGCGCCGTTTTATTCGTTAATAACCTCTTGCTCGACCGCGGTATATGACTGTTATAATGTACATACATACATCCTCGATACATACCCCAGACTCCGTGCCAGGATCTAACGACACCCCAAGGCCCAAGGGGGGAGTATATGTCAATCTATGTGAATGGATAAAAGAATCACCGCCACTCCAGCCCAACCTTGCGCGCGACCTTCTCCGCGATGCGCAGAAAGGCGTTGCGCCGCGGGCTCCGCTCGTCGCCCTCCTCCGCCACGACGGTCGGCATGCCGCGGTCCGCGTCCTCGCACACCCGCGCGTCGAGCGGGATGTCGCCGAGAAACTCGATCCCGAGCCTTTTACACTCCGCCAGGACGCCCCATTCCTCCTCCTCCCCATGGCCATGGCCATGGGTACGGTTACCATGGGAGAAGATCTTGGTCTCCTTCCCGCAATGCGGACACGCAAAGACCGCCATGTTCCGCACCATCCCGAGCACGGGCACGCCCATGCGCTCGAACATGCCGAACCCGCGCACCGCGTCGCGCAGCGCGATGTCCTGCGGTGTCGTCACGATCACCGCGCCGTCTACTATGATTTCTTGGTTGATCGTCAGCTGGACGTCGCCTGTCCCCGGGGGCAGGTCGAGGATGAGGATGTCCAGCGGCGCGGAATCGCCCCAGGAGACGGAGTGGAGGAGTTGGTGTAGCGCTTTGGTCACCATGAGGCCGCGCCAGGAGATCGGAGTCGTGTCCATTGGCTGTCGTGCGGAGGGGGTTTCGCCTCCGGCGGAGGGAGGAGGGGGAGGGGGTTGCGGGAGGAGGTAGCCCATGGACATGGATTTGAGGCCGTAGTTGGTCAGGGGGATGAGGCAGTTTTCTGGCCGTATCAATTAGTCTGCGTTCTTGTCCGTGGATGTATTCTTAAGTAGCAGTAGTAGTGGATTATCTGGGGAATGGTGATTGGGACTTACTATCGTCCAGTCGGGGCTCCCCGGACAGGTTGAGCAGCGTAGGGATCGAGGGCCCGAAGATGTCCGTGTCGAGGATGCCGGTGCGGATGCCGCGGCGCGCGAGGGCGAGGGCGAGATTGACTGTATACAATCATCCATCGTCAGTCTCGTTCCTCCTTGTAAGTTGTTATGGATGTACTCCGCTGCCAAAAACAGCAGAAACCACGTAGGGTCTGGAGGAGTCCACCTGCTATCGTCGACTTGCCCACCCCGCCCTTGGCCGACGACACGGCCACGACCTTGTTGACATCGCGGATCTTGCGCTTCTCGGGCAGCCCGCGGCGGCGGGGGAACGGGGGCGGGGTGCCGGAGCGGGGGAGGCCCTGCGGCAGTTAGCATTGAACTCTCGCTGTCTGGATGTTATATTAGATAGAAAAAGAGAGATGATCTTACCAAAGGATTATCATGGCGCAGCGCCCGGAGCGTCGAGAAGAGCCTCCGGTGCATGTGCATGGTGAGATGCGCTGATGATAGAGGCATAGGGTACGGTCGACCTCCGCCGCGCTCTCCGCACGCGCCGGGCGGAGCTGCTGCTCACCGCCCGGCACGACCTGCCCTCCGCGCCGCGCCCCGCCGAGGGAATTTTACCCGAGCGGTCGACCTCGAAAAAAATATGGCCGGCAGCTAGACGAGACAAGACAAGCAGCAACAACCATCAAGGAGAGCAACGCAACATGGCGCCCGCGAAGCCGCGCTCGCGCATGACCCTGGCCGAGCAGATCGCCGATCTGGAGGATCCGGCGCCAAAGGGTATGTCTTTGTTCTTTGTTCCTTTTATTTGTGAAGGCGTTTGTTTCTCTAACACGGCCTGCAGACTTCGACCCCGAGGACCAGGATCTTGGAGGAGGCCAGGATAGTGACTCGGACGATGCGCGCTCCGTCGATGAGAACGCTGGCAGGGAGCATTACGAGGTTGTAGGGTGAGTATCTATCTTTTCTACTCTTTCTTTATCCCGTTCGTTCCTGACAGGCCTGGGGTTCTTCTGCTCACACATACCAGGAAATCAAAGCTGCGCAAGCCGGAGACGATCACCCTGGGAAAGGAGTACGCCGGTTCCAAGATCAGCAGGGAGGCGCTCGAGGCGGAGAGCGATGATGATCCTTTTAGAGCGCGCTCCAGTGATGAAGAGGGCTCGGAGGATGAGGATGAAAAGGAAGAGGAAGATGAAGATGACGAGTCGGGAGAAGACGAAGACGAAGACGAAGACGAGTATGAGGAAGATATTGATGGCGTAGAAGAGGAGGAGGAGGAAGAAGAAGAAGAAGAAAGTGGAGATGAAGATGAAGACGACGAGGAAGACGAGGAGTCCGATCTAGAGGCTTCTAAAAAGAGCGCCAAAGCCGAGGTCAAGGACTCCAAATCCCGCGCTGCGAAGAAATCCCGATCTGCAGACGCAGATGAGAGCGTCGACGGCATGGACACGGATGAATCCGGCAGTGACGAGGGCAGCGAAGACGGCTCTGACGAGTCGGACGGCTTCGACGACGAAGATGACGACGAGAGCGACCTCTCCGACGAGGACGAGGAGGACGACGCCCTGGACCTGGACCTGACCAAGTCCAAAGAAGCGTCCGACGAACGAGAAGAGCTGCGCAGGCTGATGGCCACGGACCAGAAGACCATCGCAGCGACCATCTCCCAGGCAGCCAAGGCAGACGCCGCCAAGGGCAGGGCCGTGAAACAGCAGCGTTCGACGTTTGACGCCCTGCTCAACACCCGCATCAAGCTGCAAAAAGGCCTCACGGCCATCAACGACCTCCCCGCCGCGGTCTCCGCGGCCAAGGAGGCGGCCGGCGGCAGCCTTGATCTCGACGAAGAAGCCATCCGCTCCGCCGAGTCCGCCGCCCTCGCTCTGTGGTCTACGCTCGAGGAACTCCGGCACGCGCTCGCGGACGCGCAGGCCAAGGCCAAGGACCCGTCCAAGAAGCGGAAGAGACCGCCCCCGATATCGCCTGCGACGGCGTCGTCGGCGTCGCTGTGGAAGCGCATGACGGATCTGGAATCCGAGTCGCTCGCCCACCGCCGCGCTATCCTCGACAAGTGGTCGCACAAAGTCCGCGGCACCAGCGCGAGCTTGGCCAACGCCCGAGGAAAGCTCCTGGGCAGCGCCTCTGCGCAGCAGACCATTACCGCCGTGCTGGATGCGCACATCGCCTCCGAGATCTCCGGCGAGAGAGCCGCGAAGCGGTCGCGAAGAGAAAACCAGCAGTCTAACGGCACTAGCAACGGCACTTCCGCTGCGGAGAACATCAACGAGCCCATCTACGACGACACCATCTTCTACCAGACCCTCCTGCGCGACCTTGTCGAGCAGCGCATGTCCTCCTCCGACGCCATCACCAACGGCGTCGACGCCCTGCACATCCAGATCCCCAAATCCTCATCCTCCTCGCGCGCCGGCACCATTACTGGGCCTTTCATCCACCCCATCACGGGCATGCGCAAGGACAAGGTCAAGCGCGACGTCGATACCAAGGCCTCCAAGGGCCGCAAGATGCGGTACAACGTGCACGAGAAGCTGCAGAACTTCATGGCGCCCGAGGACCGCGGCACGTGGACCAAGCGCGCGCGCGAGGAGTTCTTCGCGTCGCTGCTGGGCAAGACGGCGAGCGGGCTGCTGGGTGAGGATAGCAGTGAGGACGAGGGTGTCAATGGTGCGTCGGATAGCGATGAGGAGAGAGAGGAGGGTGGATTACGGTTGTTCCGGAGTCAGTGAATCCTATCTTGGTTGGTACTTGAGCTGGGGAACTGGGTTTTCATCTGTCTGTCGGTATCTTTGTCACAATATGTATAGAGCCCGGGTGGTTTGATTTTGATTTTGGTCAGCATAGTGAGGCCGACGAGGAAGACTATCTCTGTCTGTCCAATATCCAATATCCGTTGAATTGGACTCTGGAAGTCCATCCCGTCTGTATGTAACTTTCATATACCTCAACTAAAGTTAGAAAAGTTTTGCTTACATGACATTTTCCCTGTTTCTTTCAAAGATACAAAGATACGATCTATCTGTCTATCTGCCTATCTACCTTGGTGATACTTTCTTTCCCCTACCCAGACTTGGGTAAGTAAGATCTGTTGAACTAAAAAGCGGGAGGCCACACTTTTCATTCGCAAGGTTTCGATCTTGCACTGCAACAAGATACCTGGTAGGTAGGTAGATACGTACTGTGCAACGATTTTACCTGTTTATGTCTCGTAAACAAGAAGGGTATATAAGACTCCGCCATTTTATATCCGGGCATTCCTGATTCCATGATGTCCTTACTTCCTGAATCATGTCAGCAGTTGCAGCGGAATAGTAGACAGAACGATTAGTATCATCTAAATCTATTTTTTGGCAGCTAATTAGAATTGTCCCCTGTTACTCTTGTGCTGCCTGTCCTCCGGCGGGGTGCATACTGGGTAGCGGTTGTCAACAGCTGCATGGTGCACACACATCTTGCATGCAGCAGGAACATCGGCTCATGTTTGCCATATATTTCCTCTCAACCTCCCTTCTCCATTCTTCAAGCACAAATCCGTCCTTTGCAAACCCGCCCTTTGTTCAGCGTGGCGGTGGACATAGACTGTTGTCCACCTAGTCGGCTTACATAAGCGCCTCCAGACCGAACGGGAGCGGACAACGCCCGCAGCGACGCTCGACAGACCAGAACGAAAGACAGCGCTTCTCACCACCACGGAATCCCGCCCCCGTCTTCCATTTCTTCCTCCTCCTGCTCTCCTGCTCTCCTTGCGGCCGCCAGCTCGTCTGCCCAGCTGTCTTCTCGCGCTCTCACCGCACCGCGCCCTGCCGTCGACTCCGGCGCCCTCCCCTAGCGTGTTTTCCCTTGGCCTGTTCGCTTTCCCTCCATCCTCTCTCTCTCTCTCTCTCTCCCTCTCCGCATCCTGCCTCGCCTTCCCACTTCCGTTCCCCACCTCTTTTTTTCCTCCTTCACCTCCCGACCGTTCTAACGACCTTCCCCTCGCGCTCCATCCCTCATGGCTTCTGTAAGTAGTCCCTGCTCCTCCGTGCTGTTTGCGCGTCGGTGTTGGCCCCGCGGCACAGCCGTGTTGTCTTTTTTTGGGGCCCCGGACACAAACCCGGACTGACCAACCCTTCTCTCACCTGCCAGCCCCGTCCTCCTCAGAACTTCGGTCCCCAAGGCTATCTCCCAAACGGCGCCGCGCCAGGTGGTCCCACGCCGGGTGCCACTCCTCTCCTTCCCAATAATGGCAGAATCATCCAGAACGGCCCCGTGAGGGTGCTGTGTATCGCGGACGTCAGAGGTAAGAGGCCCAAGGGAAGCTCGGGCGCCCAGTCCAAGATGCCGCCCCGGGCTGCTACGGTCATTTCTTTTTCTGGATCTGGTGCTGACGGGGTGGCTGGATAGGAAACCTCAGGTCTCTGAACGAGCTGGCTAAGCAGGCCCGTGCCGACTACATCATCCACACCGGCGACTTTGGTTTCTACGATGACACATCGCTGGAGCGGATTGCTGACAAGTGAGTAAAAAGCGCTGGAGCTCTCCGAGCGCCCGGGATCGCGCGTGATGTGCGTATGTGTATTGGCACGGCGGGGCTGACTCTTTGACAGGACCCTGAAACACGTGGCGCAGTATTCTCCGCTCCTGCCAGAGAGCATCAAGCGAACCATTGCGCAGATTCCCCCTCAGCAGTCGATCAAGTCGCGTTTCACGCCCGAACAGCTTCCACTGTCTGAGCTTCCCCTGCTGCTCAACAAGCAACTGACCCTGGACGTTCCCGTATATACCGTGTGGGGTGCGTGCGAGGATGTCCGTGTGTTGGAGAAGTTCAGGTCGGGAGAGTACAAGGTCGACAAGCTGCACATCATCGATGAGGCAAACTCGAGGTTGCTGGATGTTGGCGGCGTCAAGCTGCGCCTGCTGGGTCTGGGAGGTGCGGTCGTGATGCACAAGTTATTCGACAACGGTGAGGGCAGGACGACCATCGCCGGTGGCCAGGGTACCATGTGGACCACCCTCCTCCAGATGGGTGAGCTGGTCGACACAGCCAACCGCGTCTACGACCCGTCGGAGACGCGTATCTTCGTGACGCACGCGTCCCCGGCCCGCGAGGGCATGTTGAACCAGCTCGCCGTCACGCTCAAGGCCGACTTCTCCATATCCGCTGGTCTGCACTTCCGCTACGGCTCTTCATACAACGAATTCTCCGTCAACCCCTCCCTTGACCACTACCGCGGGAAGCTTGCGGCATCCAAGGCGTCCTTCAACGATGTGTGGGACACGGTCCGGAGCGAGGTTGAGGCCGCCATCGCCTCCAATGAGGCCCAGAAGACGCTCCTGGACAACGCTCTCGACATTGTCAACAAGATGCCTTCGGTTGCCAATGGCGGGAACCCATTCGGTGGCCCAGTCGCCGGCAACGCGGGTGGCCAGGTCGACGAGAGCGCCTTCAAGAACATGTGGAACTTCAACCTGGCAGATGCTTCTTTCGGTTATCTGGTGCTCGAGATCGAGAATGGACGGATAGGCACAGAGATGCGTGCACAGGGCTTCAACTTTGCACACCGTACCGGAAAGCCTCAGAACCCGATTCCCGCCCAGACTGGCGGTGCTGCTGCTCCCACGGCTCCTGGTCAGGCCCGTGGCCCGGCTCCTCAGTTTGGCCAGGCTCAACCAGTCCGTCCAACTGCTCCCTCTTTCCAGCAACAGCAGCAGCCCCAGCAACAGCAACAGCCCCAGCAGCAGCAGCATCAGCAGCCGCAGCCGCCGCAACAACCTCAGCATCAACCCCAGCAGCAGCCCCAGCAGCAGCTGCAACAGCAGCCGCAGCAGACCCAGCCTCCGGCCCAGCCTGCTCAGCCAGCCCAAGCCAAGCCTCAGGCTCAAGCTCCTGCTCGCTCGGTAGCCTCTCCGGCGCCAGTCATCCCAAAGCCAGCAACCCCGCAGCCCGCGGCCGCCCCTGCGGCCACCCCTGCGGCCCAACCTGCTGCGCCGTCTCCGGAGAAGCAAGCTGCCCCTGAGGCCAACGGCACGACGCAGCCTGAGAAGCCATCGGAATCGCCTGTATCGAAGGGTGACAAGAAGCTGAGCAACGGGCTCTTTGTGTCGAATGTGGACAACGAGCAGGCCATCCGGGACCTCTTCCCGGACGAGGACAAGGCGAAGATCGTCAAGATCGAGAAATGGGGCAAGTTCAACCACGTCGTGACCTTCGGATCCGTGGAGGATGCCAAGGCGGCGTTGGATCGACAGCCAGCGGAGCACAAGAAGCCCAGCCCGCCGGGTCAGCCACGCAAGCCCAACATCAAGTTCTTCGAGGACCGTGGCAGCCATCGTCGTGACGGCAACGCAGGAGCTTGGCAGGCCAGCGGCCGGGGCGGGTCCAACGCGGCGCAGCGAGGTGGATACCAGAGCGGAGGTGCCAGTGACAGTGACGGTGGCCGCGCCCGCGGCGGGTTCGGAGGACGAGGACGAGGCCGTGGCAGCGACCGCGGCGGCCGCGGTGGACGAGGAGGACGCGGTGGCTTCAACAAGAGCAGTGCCGGTTCAGACTCGCCAGCTCCCGCCTCGACCTCGTCGACACCCGCTGACAAGCCTGCGGCGTCCGGCGGCGAATCTTGAACGTCTTTCCCACCTTTATTTACGCTACGACCTGTACCGTCTCCGACTGAAAGCGCTTTCTACCTCTTGCTTCTTTACAAATTCCCTAGTTTTCTTCTCTTTTTTCTTCTCGTGTGATCTTTACAGCCCATGTTTTTTTCCGAGCGGCATGTTTGTACTTTTCTTCACTTCCTTTTTTAGTAAAGAGTTTACCCTGTGGTTGAGGTGTGTCACCTACGTCCGGGGAGCTAATGCGAGGTGAAGCATTTGCCATATCCTCTGTTCTTCTTCCAGCTCTAGTTCTTGTACTTTATCACGCGAATTTTCTCGTGTATGTGTGGAAGAAAAAAAAAAGCGGTATGATGGCGGTCGGTTCTCATTACGGGAGTTATTTCGTGGGAAGCAGAAGTCATGGCGGGGCTGACGTCTGAAAAGGAAAAAAAAAATCTCAACCTCCAGGGGAGATGATAACAGCTAATTTTTTTCCTGCTTGCGGCGTACTGGTGTACTTTTCTCCATTCCTTCTGCGCTTTGCAGCTGGCGTTTGTGGGGTAAGGAGAAAGGAATATCGGGCACGCAGGTGAGAGAGAGAGCGAGAGAGAAAACACGGTTGTACTTAGACAAAGACGACTCCGCCGGAGGTACCAACCAATAGCGATACCCTCATAGCTTTTACCTTTCTGTCCCCTGGTTTTGTCTGATATCAAATGTTGGCTGGTCCAGTATGTCCCCAGTATGTAGGTAACCAAGAAATACAGCAGAAGGAACGGACCTCGGGGTGGGATATCCTGTATTGATTTAGCAAATTGATTCATTGGATCTACTTGCCTATTAAAAGCGGTCTGAAATGCTGCCAGGCTGAAGATATGAGTGAGTGCGGTGTAGATATGGATATCGATTGAGAATCCAATACATCTGCGTTAGATGGAATTGGGGCAGTAGTCTTCAAGTTTAGGTAGGTGGGTAGACCAGTCCATCTAAGATACTACTGCGCTTATACCGCTTCCTGCATGGGTTCGCTATATGGAGGGCTTTCTCTCTCTTTCTCTCTTTCGCTCTCTCTCTCTCCTCTCTCTCTCTCTATATATATATGCCCACATTCAAGAACTCAATCGGTTCCGTCCCTGCCCTGTCAAAGGAATATACTGTTCATACATACATACATATATACATGTACTGACCTCTTTTCTTTATTTATTAATTAGGCTTCATAAAGTAGGGTAGAACTGTGAGTGAGAGACTGAAACAGTTTTAACAAACTGCCTATCTTGCCTGCTTCATATAATCAAGTAATAGATATACTAAGTCTGTGCTGCTGTGCTCTGTTTCTTACTTAGTCTTCTGATACCAGCAAATAAAAGCAAAATGAGAAAGAGCAAAAAAAGAAATCATAAAAACTAAAGATTTATAATCTCTAGCTCCTTCTCTGTACTTTAATATAGAATAGAATAGAGTATAATCTGACTAGAGATTATAGATCACAGCATCTGTTACAGCAATGTCCGTCTATACCACTATCAAGAGAAAAGGATAGAGAGTTCTCTGTCAGAAGAGAATTATTGTCAAGATAACTTGAAGACCCTCCTCCTGTCAAATTATAGGGGTATCAACTGGGTAACAGTTGATAGAAGTCTTCTTAATGTGAGAAAAGGAGGTAGAAGCCACAGAAGAACTTAGTTGATTCCCTATAGATCCCAAGATCTTCTTGAGAATAAGACGCGGTAGACTAGATACATGCCTGGGTAAACAGTCCTATTTATGCAACTCACAGACAGTGTAACAACAGGCCTAAAATGGACCTAGGGTCGTAGGGTTTATCCTGAGAACAAAAGACAAGGGCGTCAGATATGGGTAAATCATGAGGTGCTATTGCTATCTTGGGGCGTCTTATTGCTGCATGAATTGACCACAAGGGTCCAATTCTACCTGTAAGGAGCGCCATTATGTACATGCTTCCTGCCTGGGTTCTATGGATCAGCTTGGAGGGATCAGATCTGTTGGATCAACCCTTTGGATCTAGATTGTAGGATCAATCCCTTTGGATCATGGTGATCCAGTCATGTGAGGATCATGTGCCTAGGGTCCTTCCCCTTCTTCAACCAGGTCTGGGGCTTTGTTGTAACAGATAGCTGAGTGAGTGTTTGTTCTAATCACTGTGGCTTTCTGAGGAGGTGAGCATTGCTGCATGTTGATTATCTTTGCGATTAGAAGAGACCTCCCGTGACGGCACTCAGGCATAGTAATCAGTCTATTAACTATGATAGCTAGTCATACAAGATCCAAAGCATAAGGAAAGAAAGAAGGATTATGGGCATTGTGTGTAACGACAGGCCCTAGAGACTAGGCCTAAAAGGTCGCTGGGTTTATCTTGACAGAAAACAAGGGGGTGAGCAATATAACAGTAAGAATACAGTAAGAATGAGCCTGTGTTACTAGCAATGCCTAAGCCACTGATTGCCATGTGAGTCGACCACGAGGGTCGAAATCTGTCTGAAAGGAGCGTCATTATATACATGCCTGTCTGCCTCAAACCAGTGGATCAGTGGGAGTTCTGGACTGATCCTCTGATCCCCAGATCGTTGGCTCAGTACGCCGAGGGTTTGATCGCGATGATCTGGTCACGTGATAGTCAGTCTTCTCGGAATAAAGTAGTTCCGTTATCCATGATGACCCCGGCACTGCCTTGTAACATTGTGGGAGCTGCAGATATGAGCGGATTGGGGCGGCAGTACCATGCCGCCTACCCAACTCGGCTCAGTCAGCAAGCCCACACCGCGCCGTCACATCTCCCCACTCAAAAAAAGAAAAGGGAAAAAAGGAGACAGAGAGAAAGAAACTGTACTTAATCAACAAAGTGAATAAATAATAAGATAAGAAGCAGACCAGTGTAGCGTATAGAGTGATAAAATTTCAAAAAGTAATGGGGCTCAACCGGGACTCGAACCCGGGGCCTCACCCATTTCAGCCACTTTTGTGACAGTAGCCGGGTAATAGTTAACCCGAAGGGTGAATCATACCAACTAGACCATTGAGCCTGTAATTTGATGAGCTAAGTAACACATTGGTAATTCTACCAGCTGAGCATGCATACGTAAAAATAGTGGTACATATCTGATTACTATACACACACACACCCCGCAGCTCAGACTGTCAGTGAAATAGAACACCGCGCAATGCAGAGAATATCAGAACAGATTCTAATCCCAGCTAGATTGACCAAGGGTGATGGATTTTTGATCCGTAGGTAGGTAAGTGCTGAGCTATATGAAATCTACAATAAACTTTTTTGTGATAAGGTATAATCCTTAGCAGGTCTCACATAAATAGAAAATCCTCCACCTCCAGATAGTTACTACTAGCTAGTTCCGGCTCTAGAGCCGTCACAGAGCTCCTCCTCTTCCAACTCCCCCACAAACCCAAACCCAAGTCGTGCAGACAGCATCTACTCCGACCTCACGAGACAGAGAGCGACCTGGGCCCCCTGAACGCCAGCAGCGCGAAATGCCCCCCGACCGTCGGGCGCGCCTTGCAGAGCACCGCGACACCCGCCGTCCGGCCCAGCGCGGAGGTGGCCACGTACCGGTCGGAGAAGGGCCAGGTGTTGAGCCCGTTGGCCATGAAGGCCCAGAGGTCGTCGACGAACTGGTCGCGCGTGGTGCTGGAGTTGCCAAAAGTGCCCGCCAGCCAGGTGTTCCAGTCCGACTTGGCCCAGTCGAGGCGGCTGTCGAGCGGCACGCCGTACTCGCCGCGCACGGCGGGGAAGAAGGTGCTGCCCATCTGGTACGCGGCCTCGGGAAAGGTCTCGAGGCCGAAGAGCACGTCCGGGTACAGGTTGTAGGGGGTTTTGTAGGTTGAGGGGTAGCCCGGGTACTCCAGGACGAAGTGGGTTTTGTTCTCGTCCGTCCCAAGGCCGTCGTTGTAGAGGATCTGGGCGTGCTCGTCGCCGACGCGCGAGTAGTTGGCGAGGCCGGTGAGGTTTCCGAACGCCTTGAGGCCCACGGCGGCCTTGATGGCGAGGTTGGTCTCGTTGGGGAGAGGGCCGGCGGCGTCGTTGGCGGAGAGCTGGTTGGCGATGTTGATGCTGTTCGCGACGAGGTAGTCCGCGTAGCCCTGCAGCACGTCGGTGTACTGCTCTGGCCAGCTCGAGTCGCCGGTGGCCTGTTTATACGCATATGCGAGGATCAGCAGATTGCCGCTCTCTTCGATCGGCATGGCCTCAGCCTGCTGGTCGTCGTGGCCGGTGGCGTTGGGATAGTGAGTGCCGATGTCGTGGATGGCGTAGGGCAAGTGCCAGCGTCCCGCCTTGAGGTATCTCATGACCGGCTCGAGCAGCAGCTTGATGTAATCGGGCTCGATCACGTAGTATATCGGGAAAGCCGGCGTGATGATATCCACCGTGTTCACATTCCCGTCGCTTGAGAGCTCCTTGATAAAGGCCAACACGTCGCTGGTGTTGAGCGATTCATTGGGGATGGTCACGTCGATCGCGCCGTAGGCCTGTCGGGTCGAGAGGGCGACAATGTCAGAGTAATTTTGTCCGGCGACCTCCTTTGCCGCGGAAGAGATCTTCGAGTCTAGCTGCTGCGATTCACTCAGAGCACCTTCATAATCATCCAGGAAATGCGAGACAGCATCAAGAGTGCTGGGATATTTCGCACGATAGTAATGGGTATATGGTTCGCCGAGATAGTTGATGGCCTGTTCTCGGACGTAGCCGACAGCAAAGGTCACAGACTGGCTGCTGGAAACATTCCCCAGATCGTGGGCAAAAGCAACCACTCCTCCAGGGGTCCAGCTCGACTGGTTCCCGGGCAGCTTTCCCTGCTCAGCAAACTGAGACCGCGCCGTTTGACCGTCTCCAGACCAGGAGTACAGCGTAGACGCTGCGGACGGCCTCGACGCAAAGACGACCTCGCCCCAGAGCGCCATGTCGTCGGCCTCGGAGTATGTGGCAGCATTGTTGACGGACAGCGAATACACGGCCGTGGTCCCGGTCGTGTTAAAGCCCCGGGAGGTATCCGAGGACTGGCCAGTCCATGTACCGTCGATGTCGGAATACACCTGGACGCTGCTCAAATCGGAGCCAGACACGGAGACCGTCAGATAACCTAAACACACATCAGCGTCATTTGTACAAGACATACGTATAGGTACTCTGGAGACCTACTGAAAGGCAGCGACTGCCGGACGTAGTTGGACGGGGACACCGGGGACAAAAAGTCCAGCGTGACCGTCGCCGGTCCCGCGGCGAGCGTGAAGATGGAATGCGTCGAGGTGTACTGGGCGCTCTGCACCGTCGCCGGCTGGATGTCGTCGCCGGGATCCGGCACGCCCAGCAGGCTGTACGCGGTGCCGTCGACGCGCGCGATGACCGCCCACGAGAGGTTCTGTCCCGTCCAGAACTGCGGCAGGGCCGACGGAAGATTCTCTACCAGGTTCCCGGGGATCCAGGTCGAGAGGTACGGATTGCGCACCGCCAGGGGGTAGGACGGCGGCCGGACAGGGTCGTAGGTGGGAGTGGCATGCGCGGAGAAGAGCGCGGAGAGCAGGAACCCGAGCAGCTGGCCCAGCCGGAGCTGGGAGGAGAGACGCGACATCTGCGAGAAGAGCCCTCGGCCAGGGGGATCAGACTCGAGGATCGCGATGCCAGCGAGACGCCCGACGGCGCGCACGCCCAGTATAAAAGGCAGCCGGACGGCCTCGAGGACCGCCATGTTGCCGGTTGCATGTCCCGAGGGCAGCATGTAGGACAGGAGATTATTGCCCGCCATGGCAGAAGCTGCAGGTTGCAACGTCGCTAGGGAATCTCGTCATTGCCCTCTCCACATCGCGTGCGCAGCGTCGTTCGATGGTCGATGACCAGGCCTGACCAGCAGCCTGTTCGACGCGGCAATCTGTAGACAGCAGTTCTCTGTATGGATTGAGAGTCAATAATGTTTTATGTACCCCTCACGAGGCGTGTCGTCGTGACCCTGCTCGATCAGGCGATGTCTCCGTGAGGATGTCAGGATCGACCGTTGAGCATGCCCTAGGCCGTCCCGTCAGACATAACGCCCCACAGCCTCGAGATCGACTCGAAACTCGACGGGCCGAGATCTCGCCATCGGACGCACGGCTTGGTCTACTCTGCAGACGGCATCTTCCCCGCGTGAAGCGCGTATCAGATCAGCGGGAGGCGGACTTGGCGTGGGCCGGCCTTTAGTTAGGGCTTGTGAGCGGCTGGTGAGGAGTCAATTCGTACGTCTTGCGTACTAGAGGCCGCGTTATCATGTGGACCGCTAACATAACAGGACACGGGATCACTTACCTGAATTATTATTATCTTTTTGATAGTCGGGCGGAGGGACAGACGGTTCTATCGTGTTTGACGCGAGATGTCGGAGGCAGGTTGAGCCGGGCCGACGCCTGGGCCTATATATCAAACCCTCATCCGCGTCAGCCTGCTTCCTGCTTCCCATGACGTCCAACCTCCATACCAAGTCCTCGTGTCGATATCCGTCCCGCCGAGCGAAAATCATCTGGGGGACCTCAACGGACGAAGGCTGTTGCAAGGAGGAGTAGCAACGACTGCACAACGTTCGGTTCCACCTACTAGTCCGGTACCTGTTCCAAGAGGGTCAACATTGCAAAACTACTAGTGCTCCATCCCTTGCTGACTCTGGCAGTTCAAGACTGGTAATAGTCCCAGACTACTTTGGAAATGCAAGACAAGTAAGTGATGTTGATCGAGTTTGGAACTACCCCACCTCTCAGCATTACTATCTTGACTATTGCTGACCGGCAACCTAGGCAATTCTCAAGTCTTACGCTGATAATGTCACCGCTGGGAGAAAGACTCTTTCTATTTACCTATCAGGACCAACATCATGAAGGACCTTAAATGCAACGGCAGCCATCATGGAATGGGCACCCACCTAGGTACTACCTAACCTAAACTCTATGTACCAAAGTAGGCAAGTATTATTAATTTCAACATGATCCTACTTCGTACTTCTAACTAGTCCTACAAAAAGAAGAAGAACGATCACGCCAGCATCTGCTGCACCACCCTCTCGGTGAACTGCCACAGCAGCGCCGAGAGGTGCGTGTGGAACGCCGCGCCCGTATAGAACGTGTTCCGCCGCCCCTGCAGCGCGTACAGGTCCCGGTAGAACCCACTCCGGATCTGCTCCACCGGCACCGTCGGCTCGAACGGCGTGTGGCTGTTGAACGCGACGATCTCGGGCTCAGGCGTCGCCGTCGGGATGCCCGACGCCACGAGCCGCCGGATCGAGGAGATGATGTGCGCCTTCACGGTCGCGACCGGGAGCTCGAACGGGCTGCCGTATTTCACGTCGAACAGGCCCGGCACCGCGGTCGCGTGATGCGGTAGATGCCTGGCAGCGGCGGCAGGCCGGTGCCGCGCACCAGGGCCGTGTAGTAGGCGCTGTTGCGGAAGGAGGCGAACAGGGCCTGCTCGGTGGCGTCGAGGTCGAAGCCGGCCAGGTTCTCCGGCTTCTGCGGGATCGCGACGAGCAGCTTCTTGGCCTGGATGATCTTGTTCCCCGCGGGGGTCTGGATGAGCACGCGGACGTGGTCGGGCGCGCAGCTGCGGTCCGTCGCCAGCACGCGGCTGCTCAGGAAGACATTGCACGGGCCCAGGGCGTCCAGCGCGCGGTCGTAGATCTCGTGGTTGTCCTGGCTGACCGTGTTGAGGAAGCCCGTCTGGAGGCCCTGCAGGGAGCCCAGGCCGAAGTTCTTGAAGATGTACAGCGTCGCCTGGCGCAGGATGTCGCCCAGCCCCTGGGCGATGATGAAGACGTTCGGCACGGCGGCGTCCAGGTGGTTGCGATGTTGCCAAACGGCATCAGCAGCTCCTCGGGGACCGGGTCGGGCAGGAAGAAGCCCTCCTCGAGCTTGGGGAACTTGGCCAGCTGCGCGCCGTACGCCGCCAGCGCGGCCGTCGGGTCCGGCAGCGTGAAGTTGGCGAGCTGCTGGCCCGTCCGGAAGTCGACCAACTTGGCGCCCGGGCGGGTCAGGCTGGCGGCCTTCTTGAACCTCACGCCGAGCCGGGTGAAGAAGTTCTTGACGATGTCCAGGTCGTGGAAGACGACGACGCCGTAGTCGACCGTGCGGTGTCAGCGGGTCGACGTACGTGTTGGTGTGCCCGCCCAGCACGGCCTCCTTCTCGACGACGGCCACCGTCTTGCCCGCGTCGCGCAGGCGCACCGCCGCGTACGTGCCCGAGGCGCCGCCGCCGATGATGCACACGTCGCGGATCACCGTCTCGGTGGCCGAGTTCCAGTCGGCGGCAGCAGCGGTTCCTGCATGGAGATAGCCGAGGCCGGCGAGGAGCAGGCGTTTCCAGTGCGGGCCCATGGTATCTATACCTATATCAGGTTCAGTCTTGAAGACCAGATCAAGAACAATTGGGAGATAGGATGACAAGAATGAAACAAAAGCACATCACATAGTACAGTACTTACTATATAAACACGTTGTTACCGAGCAATTGCCTCTTCAAGCTCCCGCTTGTCCGTCCTCCTCGCGGCCCTGGAGCTCGAATACATCACATGGAAGCACAAAGTCAGCATGTCTGCTAGCAGCTATGGACTGCTGCCGTTACCGGCGGGGCTGACGTGAGACTAAGAAGCAAGTACAGTCCACAGTGCTACTGTGTACAGAGTGATTGCCAAGGAGAGGAACTCGTCTGCGGGGGGTTACTCACTAGTAGTTAGGGGATAGATTACTACCTCGGTGGTAGTAGGGCTGGTGGTGTACGGAGTGCATACAGAGTACTCCGTAGTATCCTTGGGTAGAAGCGAGAAACTGGAAACGAAAAAAGACCCACACCATCATTATCTATTGACTTGGTAGGTATCGACTCTGTACTCTGTAGTAGTACAGTACAGTACATACTTGAATTCCAAGACCAAGTTGCAGATAGCAGTGGAGGGGTCGGACCGGACCAGAAACAGAACTTGGTGACAGAGGTACTGTACAGTACATGTGCCAGTCCAATAATAACATGTCAAGCTAATAATCATACATACTGCTCTAGTCTAGCTTCTGATGCTCTCTCTCTCTCTCTAAGACTTAATCAAAAAGAAAGCTTAGAGAGGCTAAAGTCAAGTCACGTCTCCTCTCCTCTTGAGATGAGATAGGACACCACTTTAACTCCAACCTCAATCTTTCCCACACCCTCCTAAATATTTACCCCCTAAGTAATGTAATATAATAGGGCAGGGAAGGGGGGTCACACCGTGCAACAATAATCATATCCATATCGTGTATACTCCATGTACACTCCATGTATGGACATCCATCTCAATCTCATCTCTCTACCTCTCAACTAGGCTAGGCAATTTGGGAAAGTTACTTAGCAAGTAAGATGGGCGAGGACATGACAAGAGCTAACCTTAGTGAGGCCAGAGGTGAGAGAGGTATGATACGATATGACTCAGCTCACCCCAGCCCGCCCAACCAGCCTCACTTTTTTTTCAAGTCGAATAAGACAAGGGAAGGCTACTTAGATTACATAGGTAGGCAGGCAGGTAGGTAAATAGGGCGGATTAAGTTCGATTAGGATACCGACAGACATCAGACATACATCATGATCATTATCATCATTGCTTATGGTAGTACGTACGTATGTACTGTACATACATACATACATACACACATACATACATACATACAAGCCAGGGATGATTGAATGGTTTGCGATGCACCAGGGAGGGGGGGGAGGGGGTGGAAGCTTGAGAGAGAGAGAAAGAGAGAGCCCTTGGAATAGTATTATATCTGACATGTAGACGTGTGTTCATGTGCCCATCTATCTCCCTGGGTGCGTGAGATTTCTCGAGGGAAGGCTTACTCTTTTCTCTCGGGGAGATAAGCTTATATAACTTACAGGTCATATGTTTGGGACATGGGTCTCTCATTCATGATCATCCCAGAGACAGAGTGGGTACCACAGTTTCTAGGAGGAGGAGGGGGGAGAGAGAGAGAGAGAGAGAGAGAGCAGGCAATAGAAGCAGGAACAGAATAGAACTGCATCAAACTATGTATTCATTCCTGTACGGAGTTACATAGACACTAGCTGGAATTGAACAACACTCAGACTCAATCCCAAATATCAATAGGCATAAGACATAAAACGTAAAATATAAAAGGTGAACAGATAGACGTCGGTGGGAGATCAGACGGATATCTCGTGGTATGCTCACTCGGCCATCGAAACAAGCTTGAAGAACCGACAAAAACAAACCCTGACGTCAATAATAACATGGACTCGACAAGACCACACCGAGCAACGGATCGACTGCTCCGAAGCGCCAGCTCCAGGGATCGAACGCACGCCTGTCCTGATGTCCGCCAGCCGGCCGTGGTGTACATACATTTATTTTCATCTTTTTAGGGTGATTCAGACACCGGTCCTCGTTTCGCCGTGAAGAGTAGAAGACGCAAATGAACGGATCGGACATGCCCCTGGCAGATAAAATTGCAGGAGTAGAATATATAACATATAGACATATATATCATAAAGCGCATTAAATTTTGATGGTCGTCTTTGTTTCTGTCTACTTGACGCGTCCCATGATGTCCTCCACGTCCTTCTCGTTCACGACGACGCCGCCTTCGGAGCACCGTGCCTTGGTCCGCAGTTCCGTGCAGAGGCTGTCGACGTCGATCTCGCCGTTGCGGAACTTCTCCATCGACTGCAGGCGATCCCTACGCACGGTTAGCAACAGTGTGGATAGGCGAGACAAGAGCTGAGACGAGAGAACGCACCATATCTTCGTGCAGGTCAACATCTTGGAGGTGTCCTCTCCCGGAACAACCTCCTCATCATCGTTGTCTAGCCTGCTGTCAATCTCCGCGATCAGATCCTTCTTGGGCGCCGGCGGGCTTGTCGTGTCATTGAGATTGTGGAACGGACTGCCCAGATCCGGCAAGGGGAAGGCGTCGTTGAAGAATGCGCCAAAGTCCTGGGAGAGGACGGCATCCTGAGGCTCGCGATAGTCGTTGAACAGCACGGGATCGAACTGTCCTCCATTCTGCTGGACGAACCAGTCGAATCCCAGGGGCTGATCTGCTGAGGGTTGTTGGTATTGGCCTGGCGCTTGCGACACGCGATTCGATTGGTTCAGGATTGCGGGAACCGGGTTCTCGATGCTGCCGCACGCCATGCCCAGTTTCTCGCAGAAGGTCTTCTCATCGCCAATGGTGCTGCACTTCCCCCCACTGGAGGAGGACGGGGTGTTGCCCTTTTGGTCACTCGACTTGTCCGCAGACGGGGAGTTCCGACCCGGCTCGGGGGACGTCCCGCTGGACGAGAGGGGCAGACCATGCTGCGACTCGGACGAGGACCCAGGAGAATCCGAGTTGGATGCCGTCGAGCTGCCGGGAACATGGGACTGCTGGCCCGACGACGTCTGTGTGACTGCCACGGGATTCACCGCGCCCGAATAGCCCGCCGTGGAGGTAGTAGAAGGCTGATTGTTGGTCTGAGCGGTTCCGAGGGAACCGCCATTGGCATCCGTGTTTCCACTGCCGGATGAATCGCCGGCAGCCGTGCCATTTGTGCTGGGACCGTACCGGGCAGTGGGCTGCCCATTTGCAGCGCCCAAGGCGTCTCTGGACAGAACCCCCGGGACTCGGAAGTTGGACGTCGAGACGGGCGCGGACGGGTTCTCCTTCTGCTGTGTCTGGCTGGACTTGGCCAACGAGCCGTTGTTGAAGATGTGTGCGCCGGGAAGGTCGCCGAATTTGGGGAAGTCAAAGTAGAAGTCGTTGTTGTTCAGGCCGGACAGGCTCCGGGCATGCGCGCCATGCATGGCGTTGAGGGCGGAGAAGCCGGCTCCGCTGGTGAGCCACGAGAGTCGCTTGCGGTACTCGCGCAGTTCGACCTGTAGCCGCGCCACCTGGGCGCGCAGCAGCCCGTTCTCGTGGTTCGCAGCCTGGGAGGCCTTCTCCAGCGTCTCGACCTTGTTCTCCAACTCCCGCAGGTGTCTCTCCTTGCGCTCGCGGAACGCCCGCTGCGCGGCGCGGTTCTGTGCTTTGCGCTTCTGCAGAGCGAGTTAGTCAAGCAGTCATCCCCCGGGGAGCATACGCTGCATACCGATGTGGGCTCGGAGGTCAGCGGCTTCCGGCCCGGCTTCTTTGCGGTGGTCTTGTTCTCGGTGGGCTTGTCGTCGCTCTCCCTTCGCTTCTTGCCCTTGTCCTCGGTCGCGTCTGCCTTTGCATCCGTGGTCTTGCTCTGGTCACGGCTCTCAGAATTTCCCGCCGCCGTTTCGGGCGCAGGATTTGGAGCCGGAGGAGGCGGGGCGGAGAGGGGTTCGGGAAGGTCCCCGAACAGCAGCTGATCCGCACCCAGGAAGTCGAAATCCGCTTCGGGGTCGAAATCCAGGAACGGACTCTCGTCTGTTCCAAAGCCCAACTGGCCCGAACCCGGGGCGTCCTGCTGCGCGGGGGAGTCGAAGAATGCTGACGAAGACAGGCTGAAGCCGTTGGCTTGCGGCTGCTGCGGGCTGGTGCTGTCGGGATCCGTCTTGACGTGGCTGCCGGTGGACGGCGTGTTGCCGTCCTGCGCCTGGGACGGATTGTTGGACGGCATGGCGGCCAGCAGATCTTGCTGGTCGGGAGCGTAGTAGAGATTCCCCTGGAAGAGGGAGTTGTAATCGGCCATGGCTGCGTCGGGGATGACAAGGAATTGCGAACGGAGGGGGTGGTGAGATAGCTATAACTGTCAGCTTGGAGGTCAGTTTAATCCTCCTAACGATGAACAACCGGGGAGTGGGAATCTTCCACTCCCGAAACCAGGCCGGTCGACTGCCCGGACAGAGACGCCGGGCTTCCCGCCCGTACGCTGGCGATGGCCGCGCGGGGGATGGAGAAGCTCCGTCAGGCGGAGCGGAGTGTTCAGCAACCCGCGGAGGCGGGATCTCTCGTCGCTCCCGGGTGACGACTGAAACGGTGGTCAGCTCGACAGCAAGGCGTCGTTCAATGCGCCTCTGATGGCATGAACCAGGAACCGGGCCCGGCAGAGAGGATTCGTTCTCTGCAAGGACTGGCGCAGACCCCGGGAAGAACAGCGAGCGAAAGGACGTCGTCGCAGAGGGAGATGGGAGCGGAGGAGTGAGAGAATGGCGGGGCTGGGATGCTCTGTCTCGGAGGAGAGGACGGGCGAGGCTGGACCGGGTCTAGCCTCAGAGGGAGGAGATGGAGCTGAGGAGGGACGGCGTGCCCCTGGAAGACGAGCGAAGGACCTGATGCCTCAGGACGACGACGGAGGAGGGTCGAACGAGGGACAGGCTGAGCGGCCGCTGGACGAGGGGCCGCGTCGCAGGCGGGCGCGTGGCTTGGGGACAGGCAGCAGCTGGGGCGCAGAGGGCTGGGAAGAGCCTAAGCTCGAGCAGAGGCGCTGAAGCAGAGGCAAGAAGATCCAGACGACGGTGGATGGAGATGGGGATGGGCCGGCGAGGAGGAGCGGCGGAGCGGCGCCCGTGCAAGAAGCGGCGTGCGAGGACTCCGCCAGGGCCAACCAGCGGCGCGATCTGTGCACCGAAAAGGGAAAAGCGCGCTCGAAACGGCGCCGCTTTAGAGACTGGGCGCTGCTTACAAATCAGCGCAGCCCTACCCAGGCGCTAGTGCGGGCCCGCCGCTTCTGTCGGCGCCGATGCCCTTCTACGGCCTGCGCGCCCTAGTCTTTGCGTCTGTATTTTTTCTTTTTTTCCCTTCTTTTTTTTTGGTCAAAAAAAAAAAAAACATCAGATGCTCTCCCGCGTCTGCCTTTGTTTCTCCCACGTAGAACGCAGACGAGGGATGAGAGCGATCGAGGCCATGAGCACGGCGGCCCTAACTCTATCCCCGACCCTATCGCCGTCTGTGACGTACCGTCTGGAACGAGCGCCCTCAGGTCGGGCTGCGGGCAGACAGTCTGTCCGGCCGTTTCGGGTGGACTCTAGACCACGATCGCGCTGGCCGATCTTCACAGGTGGCGACGCTTAAAACCGGTTCTTGCCCTGCTGCCCCTGGAGCGCCGTGCCGGGTGACGTGAGACGATCCCCCGGTCTGAGGAGGACGTTCGACGATGCTTGTAGCCTGTCCGTCGTCCGTCGTAGACTGGTCGTAGCTGCAGAGTCCGTGTTAGCGTGGCCGCCTGCGTCGTTCGATCGGGGATCCTCACCTGGAAGGTTCCATCTGTCGATCTCGAGTCAGACCGTCAGACGGTCAGAGTCACCGCCAGCGTGCGATCGTGTCGTCGACGGCGCGGCGTCCCTGCGGTGGCCGGGGAGCAACAGCCGCTGCTGCCTGATAGCAGCCTGAGCGCGGCGGCCCCGGTGTCGGTCACGTGACACTATACGGACGCCCTCCTCCTTCGCCAGCTCCAGCCTCGACGGCTCCCGCTCAGCGCCATCCATCTCCTCCTCGCCCCGCCCCCGCGTTTCTCGATCCTCTCCGCTCTCTGCTGGGACACAGGGTCTTGCGCCCTGGACGGAAGACGCGTCTCTCGGGCTTTTTTTTTTCAGTGTTCTCTGTTGTTCTCGTAGCACCACTCTGCCATCATGTCCAACGTCGCGGCCCTCGAGGCGGAGGTCAAGGAGTACAAGCTACAGGTGCGTGATGCCGACGCTCCTCCTGGCACGCTCCGCTGGTCGAGACGGAACTGACTCCTCCCAGCTCGAAACCGTCCAGTCGAGCTTGCAGGTAGACCCAGACAATGCGGAACTGCAGAGCCTCAAGACTGAGCTGGAAGAATTCATAAAACTCACCGAGGACGCCATCAGGGAGCTCAAGCCGCCCCCTCCGCCGTCAGCTCCCTCCAAGCCCTCCCCGCCGCCTCCGCCCCCGGAGAAGTGGTCCAAGGAGAAGCACCCCGCCTACCAGGCCGGCTACCGCAAGCCCGCCGCGGAGCCCGCCCCGGCCGACGAGCCCTCCCCGCCGGTGTCCTTCTCGGTCAATGACACCGTGCTGGCGCGCTGGGTGTCGGGCGACAACGCCTTCTACCCGGCCCGCATCACCTCCATCACCGGCTCCTCGAGCAACCCCGTCTACATCGTCTCCTTCAAGTCCTACGGGACCACGGAGACCCTGACCGCCAAAGACCTCAAGCCCATCTCCAGCAGTGACTCGCGCAAGCGCAAGGCTGATGGAACCCCAGGCACGCCATCCGCGCAGGCCCCGGCCTCCGCCCCGGCCCACTCGAGCGTCATCTCCGCCGCGGCCGACATCAACCCGGCCCTGGCCAGCCAGGCCCGCAAGGAACCCAGCAAGGTCAGCGACGGGCCCGCCCGGCCGGCGAAGGTGCCGCGGAAGGTCAAGGCGACTCGTGAACTGGAGGAAAGCAAGTCCAAGTGGCAGGACTTTGCGAGCAAAACCAAGCTGGGCCGGCCCGGCAAGAAGGAGAGCATGTTCCGGACGCCGGAGGGAATCAACGGGAGAGGTTGTGTCCCCTGTCCAGACGGTCATGCGCGATCAGTATTGACTTGTTTTCGCAGTGGGATTCACGGGATCCGGCCAGGAGATGCGCAAAGACCCCGCTCGCACTCGCCACGTTTACCAGCAAATAGACGACGATGCCTACTGATACCGTTGTTGGGTCTATGTGATTTTGAGAGTCGATGTTTGGGTGTTCTCCATCTGGCCTGCAGACTTTTCTCCATCTGTTTTCTGTTGATTTTTTTTTCATACTCCTGCATGTTCTAATGGCTAACTCGGATGTCGGATATTCATAGTTCAGGTCTGTTTGAATGGTCCTCAGCGAGGAATTTCGTCCATAGAGAATGGTCAACTTGAGATGATCGGTAACTGTTCTGTTCCCATGCACTTCATGCCCGAAACTCTATTGATCTTCTTGTCTGATGTGAATGTTCTGGTGTCGGGGTCCTCTGAATGCGTCGACATCAGAAGGCTCCTATCTAGGTCGGGGAGGCTTGCTTGGCCTCGACGGAAAAGCTACCTAGGTACCTTTGACCAGGAAGTGAGCCCGTTTTCTTTACCCCTAGGTTTGAGCGCATTCTGCTTTTTTACAATTTTCCCGCGCTCGCCAAGATACCCGGACTCCCGTCGCTTCTCTGGCAAGGATCACCAGCAACCAGCCCTAGCACAAGAGGACAACGTAGGATGAGCCGTAAAACTACGCAGTATATCAAGGAAAAGTATATACCTAAATTGCGGCCCCTTGCTTTCTCTGCCCCCCATTACGACCGCCATCCGCAGTAAGCGCGCTTCTTGGAATAAATGTGCTTGCCTTGCTTATAGAGGAAGTGCATCACCATAGGATTAACGGGGCCTTGATATGCCTCCTCACTCAAAAGCCCCCTAAGTTCCCCTCCTGTAGCAGCAGTCACGTCTACGCAGTAGAAGTCAAATTCTTTAAAGGGGTGCACGTGGTGAGTCTTAAACCAACATAGCTCGGCTGGATGGGAGTCTGCTTCGTTGCCATGCTGCTGAGGGCACGGCACGGAACAGATTGAAAATGTCTATCAATCAAGACCTACCGCTCGACTACAAAAACAGCCCAAGGCTGCCGATTGCACTGAGAACTGGTATTATTTTTTTGGCGTCAAACAATGTGGACCAATCACCTGATAACCTGGCTACCCGTGCGTTTGACAGAGCACCTGGCCTGAGAAAACATCAACCTTCTTTTCGCACGGAATTATTCTCAACCTTACCGGGAACAGCTGACCGGTCAAGGAGCGCTGCCTGCCGGACCGAACGCCGGGGATTATTTGCAGATCTGAATACGCAGATGGCAGCTCCTGATCCGTTCTGTGTCTCCGGATTAAGTTGACCAGCGTCTCTGTCCGAGGTCTTCAATTTTGCACAGCTTCACCGGGACATGTGACTCGAACCCCAGTGGAACACAAGACAGGACGTCAATGGGGGAAACCTAGCCCGAACAGCTGGAGCAGCCAGAAGAGGGTAAAACTGGGCTACGAATGCTGTTTATCTAAAATCACTTGAAAATGAAAAGGCCTTTTCCGCGTGGATGAAGGCGTTTGAGACGGTAGAGTTTGTATGACGGATTGCGCCTTAGCCAATGGTGACGCAGATCCAGGCGATGTCATTGCTTCAAGGGAAGTTGTGCTATCGATGAACAGTGCTGGTTGAGGCAGATGATGAAGATCGAAAAATACGATCGCAGAACTCCATCTTGCCATTTTATTTCTTGAACAGATCTTTGATACGAATTGAATGCTTCCTCATCAGCGGTTCACTTGCTTGGTGGAAATCAATTCCGAATTCTGGAAGAGGCGTATTTGATATCCAATCCCCTGGCCGATCACCTACGCTGGTCCTCTTTCCTAGAGAGTTATTTGGGTTTCCAAACTTCGTTGCTTCTATTATTTCAGCATGACGAGGGTTGACGCCAGGCCTAACATGATCTACTTCAAGGTGCTCGTGAATCAGAACGAGCAACACGCGCGGCCTTATCCTGATACACGGATATTGTTTTTTCATATCGATTTCTGTGTCGCCAAACTTACTGTCCATTATCAGCACAGCATACTTTCCACCATGTCGCGCCGCGTGTGTGTCACAGCGGCCGAGGGCCACACCGGCTACCTGATCGCCGAGCTGCTCAGGACGGACGAGTACTTCGCCAGCTCCATCGACTCGGTCGTGGGGTTCGCGCTGAACCCCGACCACACCCACTGCAGGGAACTGGCCGGCATGGGCGTCACGATCGTCCGCCACACCCCCGGGCAACTCAAGGACGTGACCAGCGCGCTGCAGAGCACCGGCGCCGACACGCTTTGCCTGATCCCGCCGGCGCACACGCAGAAGAACGAGATCACCTCGGAGCTCATCCAGGCGGCTAAGAATGCGAATATCCCGAACATCTGCTTCATCAGCGCCGCTGGGTGCGATATCGCGGAGCGGGACAAGCAGCCCCGGCTGCGCGAGTTTATCGATCTCGAGGCGCAGCTCCTGACGAGCACGGGCGACCCGTCGACGGTTACCGGCCACTCGCAGGTTGTGATTCGGTGGGTTGTCTTCCAGGTCTTTGCTTTCGTTGTATAGTCGACTGACCATGCTCAGAGCTGGGTTCTACGCCGAGAACCTGCTGCTTTATGCACCGCAGGCTAAGCAGGAGGGGATCCTCCCGATCCCCATCGGGAAGAACCACAAGTTCCCTCCGGTCTCCCTGGGCGTGAGTCTGCTTGAGCTGTAAAGGTCTAGAGTTGTCAGCTGACTGCTAAAGGATGTCGCTCTGCTTGCGGCCCATGTGCTGTGCGGGAAGGACGAAAAGGGGGAAGGGTTCGACGACAGGCACAGGGGGCAGTTGATGATCATAACCGGTGTGAAATCCCTTTTTCACTTTTTTACATTATTTTTTTCTCCCCCTGACGCACCCGTCGTCGCTGACGTTGCAAGGTCCCATGCTCCTTTCGGGCGAAGAGCTGGCTGCCACTGCGAGCCAGGCACTGGGCACGGAGCTGAAGTTCCAGGATATCTCCGAGTGCGTCTTGACCATCCCGTAAACAAGAAGCTTTTCGCTGGTAATAGCGACTAACAAACCTCCGCGCAGAGAGCAAGCCCGGCAGGTCCTCCGCGCCCAGTCGGACAGCAGCGACTCGGAGATCCAGTACCTGCTCGAGTACTACTCGCTCGTGCGTGAGGGCAAGACCAACTACATCTCGACCTACGCCTTCCACCACATCACGGGCGACCGCCCGCAGGAGGCGCCCGACTTCTTCAAGACGTACGCCACCGAGTTCCGGCCGCGGCCGCGGCGGGCGGCGAAGAAGAGGAAGACGAGTCGGAGCTAGTCAGTCGATTGAGTATATCGGATTTGACTTCAGGGGTACTTTGTGCCTGTCCGAAAGGATACACCGGGAGGTACCTTGGGAAAAAAAAAGTATAAATCGTGTATGGAGAATTGCTCGCTCGCAAAAATAGTAATAGTATGCTGCTTCCAAGGTTCACAGAAAAGATCCCGCTGTATAACCACACGGTAAAAGTTCCAGAACGCCCTTGATGAAGTTCTTTGATGTCCGCGTGACATCTCCGTACTTTTCGTACTCGGCACACTTCCCCGCTCTGGGGCTCCGGGCCGCGCTGCTCCGCTTTCTTCCCCGCCGTCACCGGATGTCAGATGACGTGCCAGCCGGTGGTTGGGCAGGTGGAGCGATAGCCAGACACGGAGTCAGTGACTCATTGGAGGGAGATCGCTTTCGGTTTTATCATGGATCATGTATGTAGGTAGTACTGCTGGTACTTCTGCAGCAGGATCATGCGCCGGAGTTTCCGTCGTTGTGGTTTGGTTCGTGTACGGAGTACACACAGTACACAGTAGTGGTAGTAGGTTAACCTTGTACTGGTTATCGCCTGTTCTAGGCCAGGCCAGGCGGGAGGCGGGGAGGGAGGCGTGATTTGGATTTCTGGTACTTAATTCATTATTATCAAGGCAGATAACCTATAACCTAACTTTGTGGAGGGACGGGAGTTATCAGAGACATACGTATATAGGTACATACATATATAGACTTGAGTTTATTTTATTATTTATTTTGTTGACTCTTCTGCTCACCGGCTGACCTGACTCACGGACTGGACTTTGTCTTCTTGCTCCTCGTGGCTGGTCTGGGCTGGTCTGGTCGGGCTATCATATCTCTGGATTGTCCTATATATATTCCTCCTCCTCTTCTTCTCTGTCTCTGTCTCTGTGGTTGGCCTTGGGGATATATAGATTTCTCTTCTTCATCGTTGAGGACTCTCACTCGGTCATTCCCGATTCTGCTTTTACTTACTTGCATCAAGTTCCTGATCCCCCACATAGAATAAATACTACCTGTATCGGATACCCTACCCCACCTACTACTTATACTTACTTCGCCGTCTGCAACCCGATACACATACCACCGCTACTATCCATCGAAACCAAAAGAAAAATCTCAGAGCGAAAATACAAAAATGACCGTCCCAATCCCAGAAACACAGACCCAGGACCAGCAAAAGGAGACCCCCAAGAAGCCCTGGATCAAGCTGGGCGAGCTCGACCCGCAGGCGTCGCTGACCCCGCCGCCCAGGGCATACCCGGCCGAGGCGGGCCCCGCGGAGCGCGCCGCGATGCGGTTCGCAGTGAGGGGGTGTGCGGTTTGTAAGTCTTTCTCTTTTTTCCTTTTTTTTTTTTAATTTTTGAGTGGTTTTGAGTGGTTGGTTTTTTATGTTTGTGCTGTGCTCTATCTGTGATCTGCGTGGTTTGGGGGGTCGGAGTTGTTTCTCTCTCTCTCTCTCTCTGTGTGTGTGTGTGTGTGTGTGGTGTCTGTGTTGTATTGGGTTGTTTATTTTCCAAGTTTCTTTTTGTCGAAGATTGGGGGGGAGGGGGGGGGGGTTTGTGCGATGATTATTTTCGAGTCGGATTTGCCATTTTTGCAACATCAGGTTATTTATTATCTTTTGTGTCGATCGTTTTGTTTGTATCTCCCCCCTTTTTTCATATTTGTGATTTATGCTTGTCAATTTGTCATACAACCCCTTGAATATCTCTGGACTTGTCTCTTTGACTCAAGTCACAACAATAATAACTAGTGTATGAATATGAATATGACTAACCGCTGACTATCTAGTTACCGGCGGTGCCGGCGTGCTGGCCCTCGCGTCCGCGCGCGCCCTCCTCGAGCACGGCCTCTCCGGCCTGGCCCTGTTCGACCTGCCCTCCGCCATTGAAAAAGGCAAAGCCGCCATCGAGGCCCTCCGCGCGGACTTCCCCAACGCCCAGATCATCACGGAGCCGGTCGATGTGACGGACGAGCCGGGCGTGAATGCCGCCGCGCAGCGGGCCAAGGATGCGCTGGGCGAGCTGAACATCCTGTGCTGCTTCGCGGGCATCGTCAACTGCGTGCCGGCGGAGGAGATGTCGATCGAGGCGTGGCGCAGGATGCTGGATGTGAACACGACGGGGTGTTGGATTGCGGCGCAGGCGGTTGGGAAGTACGTCCTGATCTTCCAATCATTCCTACATTTTTGTCACATATCATATGATATGTTTCAACAGTCCTGCGGTAGGAAGGAGGTCTAACTGCTGCAGACACATGATCGCCAGCGGCCGCGGCGGCAAGATCGTCTTCGTCGCCTCCATCAGCGGCCACCGCGTCAACTACCCGCAGCCCCAGGCCGCCTACAACACGTCCAAGGCCGCCCTGCTGCACCTGAAGAACTGCCTCGCCGCCGAGTGGACCCGCTACGGTATCCACGTCAACTCCGTCTCCCCGGGCTACATGGACACGGTGCTCAACGAGGGCGAGGCGCTGGCGCCGTGGCGGCAGGTGTGGTACGACCGCAACCCGATGCGGCGCATGGGCGCGCCGGAGGAGCTGACGGGGCCGGTGGTCTTCCTGTGCAGCGACATCGGGGGGAGCTATGTGAACGGGGCGGATATCGTGGTTGACGGTAAGCTCTGCTGTCTTGGTCGCGTATACAGGTCTGTGTCGAGTTGGAACGCTGACATGATCGGAACAGGTGGCGGTCTGGTCTTCTAGAGGGTCTTCTAGAGCTCATGACTGTCTGGATAATGATATGAATTGGAGTTTCGAGCAGGAGCGGCCTCAGCCCATGCTATTTTTAGAGCTATCAGAGCAACCGATTCTCTGTTAGACATAGAAGGTGATAGAACTAGATTTCTTCCCATCATTTGATTTGTATCTCGAGATTTGGCTCTCTCGCCCATTTTGCTCGTTGATGGCTAGCGAGAGCTGTTCGAACTATCCTCAAGGGTGAAGTTGAAGGTTAGACATCGTCAGCGTTTATCACCGTGCTGCAGACCTCTCCACACCATCAAACCGCATTCTCAACTGACCAACCCTCTTGCCCTGTTTGTACCTGGAAGTCTCGATCATAATGGGTCGGTTGCAGTGCTCAATGGGGATATATGCCTGAGGGATGTGGAGGATGTGCCATATTGCCGTGCTTGGGTATCCACCTGAACTATCCGATTGGTCGATATCTGCCCACACAGACAGCCTGGAAATAGGGCATTTCCGGAGTAGACGGATAGAATGAAGGCCTCGAGGCCTCGTACCATGGGAACCCTCATACTAAAGCTGGATTCGCTCGTATTCGACGGGTATAAATAGCAGCACCTCACCAGGCGATGGACCGGCTGTCATCAAGGAGTACTCCGTACCAGCATAAAAACAACTGTTGAGCGATCATGGATCCTCTGATGAAAAGGGTCTGTTCACGAAGGATCAACAGGCGGTGAAAGAGAGGCGACGGCGGCGACCCCGGATCCCCGGTTCCTGGCCCGAGCGCCCGGCTGGGTCACGCCCCGCTGCCGCTGCTTACGTACGCGGCCCGGCCCAGCCATCTCCATCACCGCTCACCACAACTCATCGTCATACCGCCGGTTGCTGGCACGCTGCTGCGTCCGGCATCCATGACAGCTTCCTAGCTTTGTTGATGCTTGTCTATGCCATCGCCGTGAGAGAGTCTCCTGGACGTCTTGCGTTCCTTTTCTACCGTTTTGTGCTCATTTCACGTTTGGAGCTCGGACCGGTGACGCTTGTATCAGCGCCGGTCTTCCTCAACCTTCACTTGTACCGCTTGACGTTCGATCCCTGGATGATTGCGCTTTCTCTCGCGTTGTTGACAGAATCCGGGGAAGTACTCCTGTGATCGATTGAGCCGGCTGGTCTGGTCATCACGACACCGGGTCTCGCCAGGATGCGAGCACTCCTGTTCATCCCCTTTGTCGCGGGCCTGGCACCCCTGCTCGGTGTCCGCGCGGAGGGAGAGACAAGACTTCACGAGAAGGGCCACTGTGCCATCAGGGGCCATTGCGGCAAGAAGTCGTTCTTCGGTGGGGATCTGCCCTGTCCGGACAATGGACTGGCTGAGGAGCCCGATGCGACCGTGAGACAGAAGCTGGTGGCACTCTGCGGGAGCAAGTGGGCAGAGGGACCGGTCTGTTGCAAAGACGAGCAGGTGAGATCTCTGTTCTTCCCTATGCTGTTGTGACTGATGTGCGGTCGACGATGCTGACAGGTCGGTGGTACAGGTTGATGCGTTGGCTAAGAACCTAAAACTCGCGGAGGGTATCATCGCATCGTGCCCTGCGTGCAAGGAGAACTTCTTCAACCTCTTCTGCACCTTCACCTGCTCTCCGGACCAATCGCTCTTCGTCAACGTTACACAGACCGAGAAGAGCCGCTCGGGCAAGTACCTCGTCACCGAGCTCGACAACCTCTGGTCCGAGGAGTATCAGAGCGGCTTCTACGACAGCTGCAAGAACGTCAAGAATGGCGCCTCGGGCGGCAAGGCCATGGACTTCATCGGCGGCGGCGCCAAAAACTACACCCAATTCATGAAGTTCCTGGGCGACAAGAAGCTGCTGGGCAGCCCGTTCCAGATCAACTTCATCACGGAACCAAGAGGACCCGACGCACACGGCATGCGGCCATTGTCCATCAAACCCAAGGCGTGCAATGACTCCGACCCAGCCTTCCGGTGCTCATGCGTCGACTGCCCGGACGTCTGTCCCGCGCTGCCCGAGGTGACCGAGCAGGAGTACTGCCATGTCGGCCTCCTCCCGTGTCTGTCGTTCGCAGTCATCTTGATATATTCTGTATTCCTATCGCTCGTCGTCGCTGTTTCCAGCTACGTTCGATACCGCGAGCGGCGCGATCGCAAGCCCGAACGGGTCAGGCTGCTCCAAGATCCGGCGCCCAGCGACGACGAAGATGAGGGCGACATCGTTCGGAACGGCGGCTACCTGGAGCAGCCCAGCCGCAACTACCCGCTGAATTCGGTCTTTGGCGCCGTCTTCAGTCGACTGGGCGGCGCGTGTGCTCGGTTCCCGGCCTTGACCATCACGGCAAGCGTCGTCGTCGTGGGCCTGCTGAGCCTGGGCTGGCTGAGGTTCGCCGTCGAGACCGACCCGGTCCGTCTGTGGGTGAGCCCGACTTCTGCGGCTGCCCAGGAGAAGGAGTTCTTCGACGCCAACTTCGGCCCGTTCTACCGTGCGGAACAGGCCTTTCTGGTCAACGACACGACGGGGGCAGGACCAAGCCCCGTCTTGAGTTACGAGACGCTCCGCTGGTGGTTCGATGTCGAGAGTCGTGTCCGTCGGATGATCTCGCTGGACAGGCAGGTGACGCTCGACGATGTGTGCTTTAAGCCCACGGGCGACGCCTGCGTCGTGCAATCCTTGACCGGTTATTTCGATGGATCTCTCGCCAATCTCAAGCCGGATTCCTGGAGGGAGCGGCTGAGGTACTGCGCCGACTCGCCGGGCGATGTTAGCTGCCTTCCCGACTTCCAGCAGCCGCTGAAGCCGGAGATGATCTTAGGAGGATATGAAGACACGGGCGACGTGCTGGATGCGAAGGCGCTGATCGTCACTTGGGTTCTGAACAACTATGCCCAGGGCACCGAGGGCGAAGCGAAGGCCATGGACTGGGAAGATAGCCTGAAACGGGTCCTCCAGGTCGTGCAGGAAGAAGCGAGCGAGCGCGGTCTGCGCGTCTCGTTCAACACGGAGATCAGTCTTGAACAGGAGCTGAACAAGTCCTCCAACACCGATGCCAAGATCGTCGCGATCAGCTACGTCATCATGTTCCTCTACGCCTCGTTGGCGCTGGGCTCGGTCACTGTGACCTGGAGGTCGCTGCTGAGCAACCCGGCCAACGCCCTGGTGCAGTCCAAGTTCACCCTGGGAATTGTCGGCATCATCATCGTCTTGATGTCCGTCTCCGCCTCCGTTGGGCTGTTCTCTGCAGCCGGGATCAGAGTGACGCTGATCATTGCGGAGGTGATTCCGTTCCTTGTCCTTGCTGTGGGTGTCGATAACATCTTCCTCATCGTCCACGAATTCGAAAGGGTCAATATCAGCCATCCGGACGAGGAGATCGATGAGCGCGTAGCCCGGGCGGTGGGCCGGATGGGCCCGAGTATCCTTCTCTCCGCCACAACGGAAACGGTAGCCTTTGCACTGGGTGCTTTGGTTGGGATGCCCGCTGTCAAGAACTTCGCCGTGTACGCCGCCGGCGCAGTCTTCATCAATGCTGTTCTTCAGGTCACCATGTTCATCTCCGTTCTGGCGCTGAACCAGAGGCGCGTCGAGAGCCTCCGTGCCGACTGCGTGCCCTGCCTTACGGTCCGCAAGGCCAATTCGTCTGGCATGCCTGAGACTCACGTCTTCGATGATCAAGAAGAGGAGGGTATTCTGCAGAGATTTGTACGCAAGGTCTATGCCCCGCGCCTTCTCGGGCCCAAGGTCAAGGTGACGATTGTGCTCGTCTTCCTGGGCATTTTTACTGCGGGCCTGGCGTTGATTCCCGAGGTGGAACTCGGTCTGGACCAGCGCATCGCCATCCCGAGCGACTCGTACCTGATACAGTACTTCAACGACCTGTATGACTACTTTGGCAGTGGTCCGCCCGTGTACTTTGTGACCCGCGATGTGAACGTGACGGAGCGGGTTCACCAGCAGCAGCTGTGCGGGCGGTTCTCGAGCTGCAAGGATTTCTCGCTGTCGTTTGTGCTGGAGCAGGAATCCAAGCGCCCCAACGTGTCCTACCTTTCTGGGTCGGCGGCAAGCTGGATCGACGACTTCTTCTACTGGCTCAATCCCCAGCAGGAGTGCTGCAAGGAGGACGGAAAAATCTGCTTCGAGGACAGAATCCCGCCGTGGAATATCACGCTGTACGGCATGCCAGAGGGCACCGAATTCATCCACTACCTGGAGAAATGGATCGAGGCGCCAACGGATGCGTCGTGTCCTCTGGGAGGCAAGGCGCCCTACAGCAACGCTCTTGTCATTGATTCGAAGCATGTGATGACCAACGCCAGCCATTTCCGGACCAGCCACACACCTCTGAGGAGCCAGGCGGACTTTATCAATGCGTATGCCGCGGCGCGTCGCATCGCCAGAACCGTCTCCGAGGAACACGGTATCGATGTGTTCCCCTACTCCAAGTTCTACATCTTCTTCGACCAGTATGCTTCCATCGTTGGTCTGACCGGCACTCTGCTTGGCTCCGCCGTCGCTATCATCTTCGTTGTCACGTCCGTCCTCCTCGGTTCGGTGGCCACCGGGGCGGTCGTCAGCGCGGCTGTTGTTATGATTGTCGTGGACATCATCGGTACCATGGCCGTTGCCGGGGTCTCTCTGAACGCGGTGTCCCTGGTCAACCTTATTATCTGCGTCGGGATCGGCGTCGAGTTCTGCGCGCACATCGCGCGGGCGTTCATGTTCCCGGCCCGCCGCATCATGGCCAAGGTTCCCACCAAGTTCCACGGCAAGGACGCCCGGGCCTGGACGGCGATGGTCAACGTGGGAGGCAGCGTCTTCAGCGGCATCACGGTGACGAAGCTGCTGGGAGTGATCGTCCTCGCGTTCACGCGCAGCAAGATCTTCGAGATTTACTACTTCCGCGTGTGGCTGGCGCTGGTGGTGTTTGCCTCGACCCACGCGCTGATCTTCTTGCCGGTCGCACTGAGCTACTTTGGCGGAGAGGGTAAGTTCGTTGGCTCCCCTTTTATCTGATTTGTTTTTATACTGCTTCGGGCTTCTGACATCTGCTGAGGATACGCCGACCCCGAATCGGACGGCGGCCTGGAGGAGAACCTGGCGTCTCGGGGCTATCGGTCGCTGCTGATGGACGAGGACTACGATTCGGATGAGGAATAGGCGCACTGATAACCAGGGATGACACTTTTCCGCCTTTTACGAATGACCAACTCACAACCGGAGCCTCCCCTAATCGTATGCGTCACGTTATGCCTCACATAGACTCTGAGCAAGCATGGAAGAGCGGGAAAGGCGCTGGGAGTTATGGGATCCGGTTTGGAATCATGGAGACGAAACCACTTGCTTCTGTATATAGCAACGATATCTGCCATCTACGCTGTACCATCTAGAGCTGTTTGTGACCCGAGTGCACGTGGGCCCGATCAACAGCGACCTTGATAAGTTGAAAAGGATTTGACTCTCGAGAACAGACACAATGTGCTGCCTCCTGAAGGCAAACGGTGCACCATCCCCTGGCTGTACCCGTTTATCCGCAGATAAAACGAATACTGTGCAGGCGTTCTGGCTTCTGACTGGGCGGCCAGCCGCGAGGCGGTGACGGGCAAGCGAAAGAGCCACACGTGGAGACGGACCGCGAGCCAAACGCGCCCGCCGCGAAAAAAAATTTGGATTTATCTACACAGCCCCTCCTCTACTTGATCTCCCGCCTCCTACCCATTCACTCCTTTTCTCTTTCTCTGTTCGATCTTGTTCATGAGATACCCCTCTGGGCTGCCCGCTTGATTGCAGCTCCAGCTTGTTCTGCTCTGTTACGAAACCGGTGCACAAAGAAATAGGGGGTTGTGGGCAACCCCGCAACGTGATCTGCGTCTCAGCGACGCTCTGTATTATTGACTGTACATAGGAAGAGTGCATAACGACGGCTCTGCACGCCATGGATCAACAGAGATTTCTGCAGCAGCTGCAGATTGTTCTGAACCGTGAGTTTCCCGGATGTGTGTCTGGTTTCGCGCACTGACGGTTTGCTGGGTGAAGCTGCCCAGGGCAACGTTAAGGAGGCGACCGGTGTTCTGCAGAAGGAATTCTACACCCAGCCCGAGGCATTTGTGTTTCTCGTCCAGATCGCGACTTCGCATGATGACCCGAACCTGCGACAGCTCGCTGCCGTGGAGGCGCGCGGCCTGGTGAGCAAGCACTGGCTCAAGATCCCCGCCGACCAGAAGCCCCAGATCCGCGAGCAGCTGCTCCGGGCCACTCTGGGTCAGAACACGGAGCTGGTGCGCCATGCCACGGCCCGCGTCATCTCCGCCATTGCAAAGATCGACCTGGAGGACGGCGAGTGGGCCGACCTGCCCAACTTCCTGCTCCAGGCGGCCCAGAGCGGCAACAAGGAGGAGCGCGCGATCGGCATCTACATCCTGTTCACCATCCTCGAGACCCTGGGCGATGGCTTCGAGCAGCGGTTCCAGGATCTGTTCAGCCTCTTCAACAAGACCATCCGTGACCCGGAGAGCGCGGAGGTTCGCATCAACACGCTGCTTGCGCTCAGCAAGATCGCCGTGAACCTGGACTCGGAGGAGAACATGGCCCCCGTCAAGGCCTTCCAGGAGATCTTCCCGGCCATGGTTGCCGTGCTCAAGGACGCGATCGACCAGAAGGACGAGGACCGCATCATGCAGGCCTTCGAGGTGTTCCAGACCCTCCTGGGCTGCGACCCGCAGCTCATGAACCTCCACCTCAAGGATCTGGTCACGTTCATGAACGAGATCGCGGCCAACACCGACATGGAGGACGACACCCGGACCCAGGCCATCAGCTTCCTCATGCAGTGTGTCCAGTACCGCAAGCTCAAGATCCAGGGCATGCGCGTTGGCGACCAGCTGACTCGCACGGCTCTGCACATCGCCACGGAGTTGGGAGATAGCGCGACGGATGACAACGAGCTTTCTCCTGCCAGGTCTGCCCTGGGTCTACTGGACATGCTCGCGCAGAGCCTGCCTCCCAGCCAGGTGGTCGTGCCTCTGCTGCAGTCCCTGGGTCAGTACTTCAACAGCAACAACCCCGACTACCGCCGTGCCGGTATCATGGCTCTCGGGATGTGCGTCGAGGGCGCTCCCGAGTTCCTCAGCACTCAGATGAAGGAGATCTTCCCCATGGTCCTGCGGCTCCTGGCTGATCCGGAGCCCAAGGTCCGCCAGGCCACGCTGCACGCTGTGGCTCGTCTGGCCGACGATCTTGCCGAGGATCTCTGCCAGGAGCACGAGAAGCTGATGCCCCTGCTGGTCAAGAACCTGGCGAGCGCCATGCAGGACTACCACGGCGAGGAGAGCGGTCCCAACATCGACATCATGAAGGCCGCTGTCAGCGCGATCGACGCTGTCGTTGACGGTCTGGACGAGAAGGATGTGGTGCCCTACCAGGGCGAGCTGGTCCCCGTCCTGCACAAGCTCTTCAAGCACCCCGACTTCAAGATCAAGGCCTTGACCGCCAGCGCCCTCGGCTCTCTGGCATCTTCCGCGGGCGAATCCTTCCTGCCATTCTTCGACGAGTCCATGCACCTCCTGCAGGAGTTCGCCACCGTCAAGGACAGCGAGGACGAGCTGGAGCTCCGCGCCAGCGTCACCGACGCCATGGGCGAGATGTCCGCCGCGGCAGGACCGGAGCGCTACCAGCCCTATGTCGAGCCCCTCATGCGCGCCACCGAGGAGGGTCTCCACCTTGGTCACTCCCGCCTCAAGGAGAGCACTTACATCTTCTGGGGCGCCATGTCAAAGGTTTACGGGGAGCAGTTCGCCCCCTTCCTGGACGGTGTTGTCAAGGGTCTCTCTGCCTGTATCGAGCAGGAGGAGACGGACCTCGAAGTGCCGCTGTCTGCCAAGGATCTCGTCGGCCAGGAGGTCAACATTGGCGGTCGCAAGGTCAAGGTGACGGATGCCGACGGCAATGAGGACGGTGACATCGAGGACGTCGACGTCGACGACGAGGATGCTTGGGAAGACATTACCGCTACCACTCCCCTCGCTCTGGAGAAGGAGATCGCCGTCGAGGTTATCGGCGACATCGTCACCCACACCAAGAGCGCCTACCTGCCGTACTTGGAGAAGACGATCGAGCTGATCCTGCCGCTGGCCGAGCATCCTTACGAGGGCGTCCGCAAGAGCACCATCAGCACCCTGCACCGCTCGTACGCGGCGCTCTGGGCGATCGCCGAGGAGAGCGGCCAGATGGAGAAGTGGAGGCCGGGCCTGCCGCTGCAGGTGCAGCCCGCTGGCGAGGTGAAGAAGTTCGGCGAGATCCTCATGACTGCCACCATCAAGATGTGGAGCGAAGAGGAAGACAGGTACGTATTTTGACTTTTACTTTCGACAGAGTTTCCATCTGGAGGAGAACTGGCACTCTCCTCCCCTTCTAGGATGACACACATCGTTTATCCCAGCTCACTCAGACGCGTGCAACGCGATTGATGTGAAAAACGATTTTGTCCAACGTGACCTGAGACTTCTGTTTCTGGGCTGCTTGATTTATGGCGACCCACCCTTGTTATGATGCAGTTTACTAATGAGTACCTCGTTTCTAGGGCTACCGTTGCGGACATCAACCGCAACATGGCTGAGAACCTCAAGTACTGCGGTCCCGCTCTCATCGCCGACCAGAACGTCCTGCAGAACGTCGTCCAGCTGGTCACCGACATCATCACCAAGAAGCACCCCTGCCAGCTGGAGATCGGTCCTCCGGAGGATGCCCAGGAGCTGGATGAGAGCTCCGAGTTCGACTGGGTGGTCATCGACACTGCGCTCGACGTGGTCGCTGGCCTGGCTGTCGCGCTCGGCGAGAGCTTCTCCGAGCTCTGGAAGATCTTCGAGAAGACCATCCTCCGCTACGCAAGCGGCCATGAGGCTCTGGAGCGCGCGACGGCCGTCGGTGTGCTGGCCGAGTGCATCGCCGGCATGGGCGCCGCCGTCACTCCGTTCACCTCTACCTTCCTCAAGCTGCTGATCCACCGCCTCAGCGACGAGGACCCCCAGACCAAGTCCAACGCCGCCTATGCCGTGGGCCGCCTGGTCGAGTTCTCCAACGCCGATGCGGAGATCGTCAAGGAGTACCCCACGATCCTCAGCAAGCTGGAGCCGTGCCTGTCGATCGAGGTCTCGCGGCTTCCGGACAACACGGCCGGCTGCATCAGCCGCATGATCCTCAAGCACCGCGAGAGCGTCCCGATCGGCGATGTGCTGCCCGCGCTGGTCCGCATCCTGCCTCTGAAGAACGACTACGAGGAGAACGAGCCACTGTACCGCATGATCTGCCAGCTGTGTATGTATCCCGACTCCCTAGCAGAAGAAAAAAAAGGTTCCATTGTACTGACGATTGAACAGACAAGTGGGAAGACCAGACCGTCCAGCAGCTGACGCCCACCCTTCTCCCGATCTTCCAGTCCGTGCTGTGCGGCGACGAGGACCAGCTGGAGGACGAGCGGCGCAAGGAGCTCATCGAGCTGGTCAAGTGGCTGAACCAGATGCAGCCGGGTGCGGCGCCGTGGGCGGAGCAGCTCGCGTAGATGGACCACGGCTTATGAGTGACGAACACGATATCCGGACGGTTTGACGCTTGGATATAGCCTTGATGTGACATGATGGATTACATAGACGGCCACGATGGATGAATCTCAAAGATACCCCGAACTGACGCAAGAGGCTAGGACGAGCAAATAAGCGATGTGACACGACGGGAAAAGTGGTGGCTGTCTGGATGTGGGTTCAGTGCATGAGTTTTCTGTAGGACAAAGTATGAGTTGATCTGTCGATACGTAACGTGGATGTTGATATCTGTTTCGTGTCTTCGCCAGTAGACCAGTTTCTGTAGCTTTCTCATCTGCCCTGACCCTCCCGTAGACAACCCACGGTTCTGATCCCGGTTGACGCGGGTATCCATAACCTAGAAGTGAGTCCAGCGGTCGTTGGGCCCGGAGGAACGCCTTTTCATCACCCGGACGCCCGGAGACCTGCCTGTCGTGGCTGTTACTACCGGAAGAGCCTCGATCTGGCCGACAATGTCGCACATGGTTTGACGTCAGGGTGTATGTACTGTACAGCACAGCCAGCGGACAGATAGACATGCGGTGTGGCGCAGCAAGTCGGACTCGTCCGGGCTGAAGTCGTGGCGATGCACGAGTTGATCGACGACTGATTATCATTGAGGCCATGAGCGATATACGGAGTAAGTTACACGGTCCACATGGCGGCCATCTGCGCGCCGCTCGTTCGTTGGCGCGGGCCATGAGGCTTTAACAGCCCTATCTTGTAGACTTCTCCACCCTTCTCCACCTGCTGACGTCTCCCAACCCCGTGCTTGGAGGCTTCTATTTAGACAAGCTTTCCGCTACGCTGGATGGTCTGGCGCCGGTCGAGGGCTTGGCTACGCCTACGTATTAAACCTGGGACTTAGCTGGTCTCCCGAGGGAGGGATATAAGATAACCTCCTCTCCGTGACGTGGTCCAGGTACCTACACTACTTACTTGCCTATCTGCCTATCTCAGTACAACATCTCCCGAGTGACGAGTCCCTCTAGAAGTGTGCGGCCTTGGGCTTGCTGGTAAGTCCTGTCTTGCTCTACCTAGTTACTAACAGTACTACTGTGCTTTGGTCTTGACTACTAACTGACGGGGGTCTCATCTCCTAGCTACTCTATCCAGTTCAGTCGCCTACCTACCTACCTACCTACCTACCTACTTATCTCTCTATTGAATCTCTCCACTCCGCATCCTATCTCTCACGAGAGCGAGACGAGCGCGAAACAACCTCGATAAATAAGATAACTGAAAAAAAAGCCAATCCAACCAGCCACACACACTCTCGACCAACAACCAACAACCACCAATCACCAAACTCCAAAAACAAATAAGAAAAGGAAGAAGCAGCAACATGGCCGCCGCCGCTGAGATCTCCACCCCCGTCGACGCCATCCTGCCCTCCTCCGGCTCCGGCTCGTCCATCAAGAAGCCAGTCAAGGGCACCGTCAAGAAGCCGTGCTTCGGCTGCGACTGCGGCGATGAGGAGTGTGATTGCTGTATTTGCGTTGTGATGTGAATACCCTTCTACGCTCACGGTATTGGGGGTTGAGGGTTGTCATTGACGATGACGGGTTGAAGGTGGAGGGATACCCGGTGCGGAAGTTGGAATGTTGGATGATTCTCTAGGCATAAGAAAAAGGGAAGGAGATGGTGGAAATGAATAATGGCGTTTTTTTCTTCTGGGTTTGTTTACCGATTTTATGCGTTCACGCGATTTATCTATCGATGATACCTGCCTGCGTGCCTACATACCTATGTGGATAGCGTGAATTGGAATGATTGATTTGAGATTCGAGCTTGAGCATCTTTCAGACTTGACGGTATACATGTAATTCTGCATGGAACAATGTAGGTCCTGTATGCAGGTAGATGGAGTTTGAAGAGTGGGTAGGTAATGTACAGTACATGCAGCGAGCTTGGTACGCAGTGATATTAATACATAACATGTAGTAGATAAGGAAATATGATGGATGATTGTTTTACAGTGTAAAGGGAGACTTGAAAGAGATCCATTGACAAAGTCAGGCTGGCTTATCTATCGATCTAACGAGGTGGAGTCGGCACGCAGAAAAAGAAGAAGAACCAGGGCAAATAAATAGATTGAAACAGGAAGCACTGACATACAGTATTGCTGCATAGGAGACTCGGCAAAAATGTAGAATTGGATGGTCTTAGACCACCCATCCATCTTCTGCTGCAGGGTCTGTCTCTCTCTCTCTCTCTCTCACATATGCCCGGATCCGGCCCCAGACGACGTTTGGTTCCGTCACGGAGTATACGGATTTCTTTATAGACATGTTTCAGGAAGTAGGACGGCTGTGAGACCTATGATGAAGGTCGGAGAAGCAGGAAGGATTCCTAGAATAGTAACAGGCAGGTCAAAGGATGGATTTGAGCGTAAATGCTGGAGCTGCTGTTGTTCATTATTCTTTATTGCTTTGCAATAGGTGGCTGCTGTGGATTGTCATCAATTGATCTGTTTATTGTGAAAGTTGCTCTGTTTGCTCCATTGATGTAATTCTTCAGATTCCATGCTACAGTTGCAAAATTTGTCCATGTCAGCAAAGCTCCTCTGCCCGCATGTATATATATATTTCAGCTGGATATACAAGCAGTGGAGATGAATGGAACTTACCAAGTCGAGTTGAGTTTCATTATTATATGAGCGGTGTATCTTGCCTAAGATAGAAATGAGAGTGAGCGTTTATGTTGGACAAAAAGGCAATAATTGTCTTCGCAAGTTTCCGACCTTATATTTCAACACCCGAAGAATTATATGATTATGACAAACATGGTGGCTTCCAGTTAAATCGATTGATTAGAGACTATCTAGTCAGCTAGAACAAAGTGACACAGGATGACGGAGAACAACAGCTTTAGAAAAGACTCCAGGGCAGTATTTATACTAGCATTCCCTCTTTAACCTGCCTGTTACCATTATAGGAATTGTTACTGATTCCTTGATCATCATTGTAGGTTTCACCACTGTCCTATCTCCTGAAACATGTCTATAAAGAAATTGGTATATTTCTTGACAGAATCATACACTGTCTCAGGACTGCATTCGGCCATATGAGTCCCTGGGGTGGACCTATGCAGGAATAGCTGTTAAAAGGCGACCTAAGACGGAGATTCATTGACGAAGGTCAGGTTGGCTTATATAATAAATAATATAATATAAAGTGGAAATCGGCAGGCAGAACCAGGGCAACATGAATTGGAAGGCCAGACATTACGTGAGCGGTGTTGTCTAATGATGAATATGGGCATAACATATCGAGGTTGATTAATTCTCTTTTGTACCTAGTAAGGCTGTGGACATGATATATAGATGGGTTAATAGGTATCTAATATGACGACAAATCTGAGATCCTGGATGGGTATTTCGGGATCTGATATTCGTGAGACAGTGTCAAGAAATGATATAAAAATATTTCTCTGGACAAATTAGCTGACTAAAACAGGAATCATGTACCGTATATCCACTGACACCCCTTTCGTAAGTCCAGTACATACAGCAAAACCAACCTACACCACCTTCTTCGGCACTCCCGGCGTGAGCCAGCAGACCTTGTCCTGGATCCCCTCCTCCGCAAAGACCCGCGCGAGCTCCTTGCCAAACTGCGTGAAATGACCCCACGACTCGTAGTGCATCGGGACGAGAACATCCGCCTTGATCTCGCGGAACAGCCGCGCCGCCTGCTTGCCGTCCATGGTGATCTGGAGGGGCCCCTCCGCGAGCGGCGCGTGCGCGGCGCCCAGGTTGAGGATGGCGGCGACGATGTGCCACTTGTCTGCCATCTGGCGGAGCTCGTCGATGTAGACCGTGTCGCCCGAGAAGTAGATGGCGTTGGGGCGGCCGTCGTCCGGGTCGACGCCGAACTCGTCCGCCGTGAGGATGAAGCCGGTGCACTCGCCGCCGGGCAGGTGTTGGCACGGCGTCCCCGTCACTTGGAATGTCTTTCCTCCCACCGCGAGCGTCACCGTCTCCCAGGGGCGCAGCCCGCGCACGCCCGGCCGCGGCGCCAGCTTCCTCGCGCCGTCCACCGTCGTCAGCACGCGCCGGCCGTCCAGCAGCCGCCGGCCCAGCTCGTCCAGGTTGTCCGGGTGGTCCTCGTGACTCAGCAGGACCGCATCGATGGGCGGGAGGTCGTGCAGCCCGAGGGCGGGATTGTCGGAGTTCTTCAGCACGGCGATGCCCACGTCCCACTCCGTGCCGGCGGGCGAGAAGAAGGGGTCGGTGAGCAGGTTGACGCCGTCGATGTGGAGGATGGCCGTTGCGGTGCCGATGTGCGTGATGTGTAGGGAGCTCTTGAAGGACGGAGCCATGGTTGGAAGATAAGCAGGTGTATGTACGGAGTCTCTATGTGTTGGATGCCAAACACCAGTTTTTCGCTGCAATCAGCGGCCGTGGCCTCTTTTCGTAGTCGAGCGATATTTTTGGTTGACAGTAGGTTTATGAGATGTAGCTGCACTTTGGATGGACGTGCTGGCCGGACAGGCCCGTAGCCTGGTCTATATATACCTCCCTGACGAACACTGCATCGTGAGGGACATCAAATAATTAGTAATTCCGTATCAGTATGCTGTGCCCGATTACATATCAATCCAACTCGCGGATGACAGCGAGACTGACGTCATAATCTCGAAGTTACGCAGGAGCTCTCTGCTTTGTTGTGGAGCCGGCGCGCACAGGGCAATGCTTGGCGATTTAAGCTGCCCGAAAAGGCTATAGGAATCAAGGCGGAGTATCTCAGAGGGATCTGATGCTCGCCTCGTGGACCTGACCATGAAAGGTACCTGGGGCAATGAAGGATAGATAACCACGGATATAGCTAGATTGCCCGCCAAGCATGGCCCTCTCCCGAGAGAATGACAAATGCACGCGCGATCATTGCTGAATCAAGGTATTAGGACTGATGAGTTGGAAATGAAGTTGGCCAGATTGTTAAACCTGCGGGAAGATCCTGTCCGTCGATGATCCGGGAGAGTAAGATTGCCCTCTGACCTCGGTCGTCTTGCTGTGATTTCCGGGGCTCGTTTTAAATCCCCGATCATTCCCTTGTGCTTCTCCCAGCCCATTAACACTTCCTAGCCATTGATTCTATTTCAGTCGGGAATCTCCCCTGGAAAACATTCCTCTGCAGGAACCACTCTCGCGGTCAAACGGAAACCAAGTTATATCTGGCTTTCCGCATCCTCTTTGTTGGGTTATCACTTTTATTCTCTCCTTCCAGGATCTAGACACGATGTCCTTCTTCCCGTCCACCCTTTACTACGCGTCTGCGGCCATAAATGCCATCTCCATCCCCGGCCATATCATGTTTGGCATCAAACACGTCGACAAGGCCGTGGACAGCATCCCGCCGTCTCCCGAACATGCCTTGGGCAAAGCGACTGTCACGACCGCGTGGGACATGGTCAACAGCATGCTGGCCGCTCTCGGTAGGTTGAATCCCGCACAAAGCTATCAATCCACCATACTGACCACGCATGCAGCCCTTCTCAATTTCCAATGGGCCAAACGGGGCGGTCCTCGAACGCTGGAGGAGAGGTTGATCGTTTGGACCAGCGTGCTTGCCGGCACCCTGGTCGGCTGGCGGTACTTCAAGGTGCATGCCTATGCGGCGCTGGGGTGCTTGTGGGTGGCTCCCTGGATGAGCGCGGCAGCGATGCTGTATCAGAGGGCGAGCAGACCATAAACTTGACGTTCCGTGCTTTTTTGACTTGATTTGGTCTAGTTGACGTCAGTCAGCCCGCACCCCGTTTCAGAGTTGCTCCTGCAGGAAGGCTGCGGTTAGTGAGCCATGGGCGCATGGTGTCGGTGGTATCTTGCATATGTTCAGCGGGAGGTTCGACTCGGCGATCAAAGAATGAAGATTGAACAAGCTTCCCCACACTTGTACGATAGTCCAGCATCTAGACTTCCGCCCCGGTCTTGGCGGATAAAGCAACCATTTTGGGAAATCTGTGGGGTTCTTTTCTTTGCCTCCGCGGAGCTCCCGAGATTTGACCATCATCACATTACTTCTACTCAGCACAACCTCATCCAGGGCCACAGCTCTCAGTCATGGTTCTTTTTCCCTTCTCCCCTTCCATTTCACACCCCGTATCAGGTAGCCCGCAGTTCACTCGGGATTTTCGCGGAAAATACTGGTCTTAGTATCCCCCAACTGATGTTTTGCACTGTCCACCATACGGGTCCCTGTGCCAGTCACCCATGCTGCGGCACGGATCGTCATGAAAGTCAAAAATAGATCAGTCTGCAACACCTGTAGAGTGCGGAAATTAGGCTGCGATGGCAAAGTTCCGCGCTGCAGCCAATGTGTGCTGACGAAACGAGAGTGCTCCGGGTACTCCCAGGAATGGGTCTTCGTTCAGCAGGACTTCCCTTCCGCAAAAATCCGCGATCCTGAGCGGCAAGGGGCCCGAGCAAAGGAACATAATCGTTCTGGGCCGAAAATCGCTCCGCAAGAAACATGTGTCCCAAGCAGTATCAGCATTGCTAATGGCCAAGATCCTTTTCGGAGTAGCATCGGTCGGCCACTCCCGCACGATCTGATCGACTTGGTCGTCAGATGCTACATCCCTGATGATGAAGTCCCTTTCCTGTCCGATAACCTTGCCCAGAGTCGATCCCGGATATGTGGTGCCTGGGTGGAAGTCCTCCCGAATCTGAGCGCCCAGCAAGATCATAGCCTGGTCTTATCGTCAGCCGTCAATGCTCTGGCGATATCCATCCTACATCATAAAACGGGACCCCAGTCCCGGGAAATCAGCTGTTCAGAGGCCCTTTACTCGGCCATTCGAGCGCTGAGGAAGGGGTTTGCCACATCGGATGGTTCCTTTCACGCCGAGTTCGCGGCTGCTAGCATGTGTCTCGCTTTAGCTGAGGTTCGTACTGCCAAAAAGTCAATTCTTTACACTTACATGGCGAGATCTTAACTCATTTATAACTCTCGCAGCTCATGATACCGAGCTCCGCAGTGGGCTGGATCGCGCACGTCAGGGGTGTTGGTGAATTCATCCGAGCCTACGGTCCGGAGCTGTACCGCTCGGGCATCCCTCACAAGCTCTTTGTCGGGGTTCGGCCTCTTCTGGTTCGTCAAGGCTGCATTTCCTTTCCCTTCATTTTTTACCCCCTTTCCATTTTCCTTTTTCTCTTGGCCTGGGCTGAGATTAATCTTTTCTCAATGCTCTTAGCTTCTCGAAGCCTTTCATTCTCGACGATCGAGCTTCCTCGCTCTCGAACGGTGGAAGGTAGAACCGTTCACTCTATCGGGCGCTTCTCCGATGCAAAGCCTCCTTAGTCATGCTGCGATCATCCCGTCAATATTGGAAAAGATCGACACGCTCTTGGAGTTCCCATCGGCAGCAAGTGCGTCTGACATAGCTGAGACGTGGTCCTCGCTCGTTGACGCTCTTGTATCCCTCGAGCAATGGCAGATGTCCTTGGCAAACCAAACTGGCGAGCTGTATCGTCTCATTCGGGCTATAGATAGTGGAACGAAGGCAGATGCTAGGACGTCCAGCCGGTGTAATCACAGTATCTGGTTCCCCAACGTTATGATGGCCAACGCGTTCACCCATCTGTGGGCGTTTCAAATCGTCTGCCTTGTTGAGATTCAGAGGCTGAAATCACTCTATGCTAATCTGGCCGACGACGATCAGTGGTTGACGAGCCAGTTTCGATGCGATCGCATTCAAGATGACGTTCTGGAGTTGTCAGAGATGATCTGTCAGAGTATGGAGTATCTGATGCAGGATGAGATGAACCTGTTTGGGCCGGCGTCCACATTCTACCCGCTCAAGACTGCGTACAACACCTTCCTGGCGGCCGGCTCTCGGTGGAGAGGGCACGTCCTCTGGTGCCAGGAGATCGTCAGTCAACTTGTCTCCAAGGGCTTTTCTTTAGTGCCGCTGCTGATTCTAGGAAACTGACAACCTTGGCACCAGCAGATAGTGGTGGGTACAGAATCGCTTCTACGACGTTTCTCCATTCAGGATTCCGGTTGTACTTTTCAATTTGGTACGTCTCTTTATTGGGGGTATCTCATTTGCTTCGGGCGGGGTTTGAAGGAGCACACTACATAGCGGTGCATAATAAGCCAGAAGGGATGGTGCTAGTGCAGCCAACCCTTACATGTCTGTTATCTGGGCTTCGATCATTTAAATAGAACATAACCACCTTGGTATCACAAACGACTGCTTGAGAAGTCTACTCCATAATATTGAACCATTCATCAGTCCCGCGAAATTGACAAATTTCCCAAAGCCATTCATTGGTCAAGTCGTTAAGCGAGAGGCAGTACTCCGTACTAGTGCTTATGGAGTAGCCTTGGGAGCCCTTGAGGTTGCCTAGATACGCAGATCATGGCTTCTGAAGCTCATAGAACCAAGCTAGGAATAACGACCCATTTCAACGACCAACAGAAACCATAAGACTTGTCACTTCCAGCATGTGTAGCCCGGTGAGAAATTGTATGCTATGTGATGTAAGCATCGGTGGACTCCGCTCCGTCTGGCCGCGCGGGTTCGAGTTTCGTGCTGGTTCGTCACCTGGGCCCTATAGATGTGGCAAGTCTGACTGACGTGATGTGGTGAGCACAGTTTATACTGAAGGGGATGACTGGATGAATCCCCGCCTGTCTGGTGTGGGCATTCGAAGAATAAATCATCCTGATATCACACCCACGGATCTAACTGCGCGCTATGATGATCCGGATCTCGATCCAGCTTGCTCAACAGAGATCATCCTTGATAAATCGATCTTCTACGAGTCCACTTCCACTCCGAAACCGGCCTGGGGATTCCCATTCCATGAATCTTGCTGGGTTCTTCTGAAGGCAGCTCACCACCCAAACGACGTTGATATCCCACTACTCAATAGTATATGTCGCTCGTTTCCTTCGAGTGCGAGTAAACTATTCGGGTTGTATAATGCTGACAGATTGCTTCACCACGAAGCTGATCCGGACGATGTTCTCCCCGGGGGAGACAGCATGTACCGTAGCACGCGGGCCATCTGGGCCGAAGTCGAGAAGAGTCCCTATTATACCGGCCGTTACGACGATCCCCTGTACATACCGGACCTTCAGCATGCTTTGGAGCGGAGCTTAAAAACCACGCAATGCATGTCAATCAAGAAAGGCACAAATGCATTGGCATCTCCTCTTGCCCACCAGATTCCTTTGCCCGACTACCAATGGAGCTTCTGCAGGAGATCTTACTATATCTGCCATCTACGGATGTCGTGAAACTCAAGATGGCGTCAGGTACATTCGCTGCCATGCCGCTTACGCAGAGGTTTTGGGCTTCCCGTTTTCAACGAGGATTTGAATTTCACCATGTCTTTGAAGCACAAGAATGCGACGCAAAAACACGTTGCTGGAGAACATTATATAGTGAGGTTAAGCAGTTCCAACATGATCCCAACTTCAGAAACAGATACCGGATTTGGAATCGTTGCCTCGCACTTGAAAACCGCCTTAGGAGTCTATCATCGGTCACTCTTGAAGGTTCTCCGTCGCGGTCATTTTTCGAACCTGGTGCGCCGGACGATGATTTGGCGTGGATATTTGCTAGTGGAACAGTAAAAGAGCCTGATTCCTCTTTTGACTGCAGTTGTCGGATCTTGTGAATGCGAACTGCTGTCGTTCCCGACAAGGTTGTCGGTGTGTTTGTTTCGTTCGTCGAATTTAACAATGCTCAATACATCTCGGGTCTCCGATTTACGCAGCGTTCCGGAGCCAGCGTCTGCATCGGTTACCAAATCCCAGCTGACGAGGTCCCTTTGGATATTGAATGCTTAGGTCATCGCGAGGAAAAATGCCGGATAGCTGAACTGCATCTGGCTATTGATCCACAAGGATGCCGGGCAATCCCTCTGATAACAACAGCGGGACAAAGGTCCAAGTGGGTTGGCAATCACAGACGGGTTGCTAAGAAACGATTGCTCAACAGGAATCCCAGATCAATGATTTTAAAGGCCGGTTTGATGTAGGCTGAATCCTCACTTACCAAATGTCTCCGAGCTAACAGCTGACAAGGCCCCGAAAATGGTGGCATTGGGAATCGCCAATAATAGCTACGATGAACGCCCAACTGATACACGAACACCATTTCTGAGAGACACTGCTGAATGGTTTCCCAGTATACCTGACGAGAGTCTCTGTTTGAACGAATCTTCTTACGCAGAGAAGCAAAGGCGTCCCCTCGAGTATCGGCCCTTAGCCGTCGTTCTGTTTGGTGGCTCAAAAGGCGTACATCTCAGGAAGCTTATTGGAATCACGCTTTGGGCTCGTCACGGACAAGTATGCGGTATGGATTTCATATATAATACGGATATAGACGGTCGGAAGGTGCACACATTGGGTCTCTCCGGACCCCTTGCGGACGCACAGTCAGATCTATTCGGGATCTAGAACACAAATTTGATTTCCAAATCGACGGTCGCGGTGGGGAACTAATCACTGGCATTGACATACCGGAGAGAGATAGGTCCGATATAGAACTGCGTGGAGTGGATATGTACGGTCTACGGGTGAGTTCCACTTCTCTCAACATACCTACCTTGTAAAATACAAACCCTGCCATCGAGTCTGCTTTGTATTTCTTGTTAGTTGACTGGTGCGCCCCCTTAGATCCATACAAACCGTGGCCGCATGGCCTCGTTCGTCGCGCCGGTGGAAGATTATGATTTGTATGATTTTCCGCGCGATTTGGCACCCTTTGCGCATGTTGAGATAGCCCTGTCGACGACGATTACTGGGTTTTATGGGTATCAGGTACGTGCTACTACTGATCCGTAAACTCTGAGATGGAACCTTAGTAATGATTCTGCGGACGAGCAGTGGTACGACAATTCTCTGTCCATTCTAGGTGTCATTTCTGAGCGGCTTGACTCAACGTCCTGATTATATTACCTACCTATCTTTTATTTCTACTATCTTTGATTTGGTGTTCCGCCTTCCGCTACCGATTTGAATGTGACATGTTTCGTACATTATTACCCTTCCTCAGCGAGCTTTCTGGTCACGCCTCATCAGATATGTGGTCTGTTTCTGACGATGAATGACGTACTGGGAACTATCATCGTTGACAAGAGCATATATGTTGTGCATGCTACTTATGATTTGGCGTAATCATGTAGAAACTGCACTAAAAGGAGGAATCAAAATTGATATGGATAGGGGATGTCCAGACTAGGTATTGAATGTGCTGTATATGTACAAACATAGGCACATATTGCTTTTTATGTACATGTTTTCAGGGCTTATTGCAACTCACGGGAGATTTGTCTGTGAATTTTTACTTTCAGGCTTTTGCTGTTGCTCCTGCGTACATCAGCGGCCGATAAATTAGGGAGCAGTCAATATTAATTGGTCTTTCTTGTAACTCTCTTAGTGGAATAAATCGATTTAGGCAACTGTTTTGCTCTGTGTTAAGAAGCTGACCACTATTTGTTGGCATGTTGCAACATATATTTCGCGCGCAATCTATGGGGAGCTGTGAATACTTGTAAAACCTTAGATCCTCCAGAACATGATATCTAGATTATTATTGTCTGATATTTGAAATTCGCTCATCAGTATCATCCTCTGTGTGTCGACAGGGGTGATGTATGTAATCTGCCAAGGGTGTCCTGCGTTGCTTATTCAGCGGATTTCAGGAGTTCCGACGTCGACCCGAACCGAGAGCATCAACTTGCACCTCGACATCTCACCCTGAGGAGTCATCGCATAAGGCGACCAATTATTTTTATTGAAGTACTACATAGTTTCGTGCCTTTTTCGCGCCCCAATACCGTATGTATACACCAAAATCCGCATCGACGTTCGAGGCCGAGTCCCAAGTTGAGGGCCAGGAAGGGAGCCGTCGAAAGCGTACCGCTAGGGCTTGTGACTCTTGCTACAAGAGAAAGGTACCACTAATCAAAATAAAAATATCTTTGCTTCCATGCTTTAAATGCGTTTCCAAGTTGAGTATCTAATAATGGTGATAAATCTAGATAAAATGCGATGCCGTCCTCCCACAGTGTAACTGGTGCAGGCATCATGATATCCCGTGTACTTTTGAGAGGAGCCATCGAGCTAATCGGAGGAAGAAAAATGATGCCTCTGAGTAAATATCTCTTCCTTCTCAAAGTTTGAGCATGTCGATAGTTAATTCTAACCGATAATGTAGGCAGCGAAAAGCGTCCAGTTTGGTGGAGCGCATGGAGCGGATCGAGAAAATCCTGGCTGAAAAGCTGATGAAAGAGTCTGGTTCGTATACCATATGTTATCCAACACGCTGAGAGCTCTTTTTTTACTAAGTACGAAGAATGCCGTGCAGAAAATACTATCGATGCTAATAATCACGTCAAGCCTGAAGTCGCGCCGGTAGCGCAGCCTTCGGTTCCCTGCTTTGGAAAACTCCATTTCGCTGGTTACAAACTTGGAGATATCAGCTCGTACAATGGCATCCCGTTCTTCTCGCCAGAGGGCCAGCAATGGGTGCAGTCCCGTACTGGCCAAACGGTCACTTTCGAGAAACTCTGCGCGTTCGGCCTGCCGTGGCAGAACCAGCGGTCTCTGGAGTCGAATACCGCCCTGATGGAGCTACAAATGCGGGGCTTTTGGGAACTGCCTGATCGGAGTATTGTTGAGGAATACGCTACCATATACAAGACCTCAGTCTTCCGCCTAGTGTTTCCCATCGTGCATGAGACGCTGTTCTGTGAGACCATCAAGGCGGCGTATTACCAGCCCCAGGCGAGCCACTACGTTGGAAATGCGAGTGCTAGGGCGTGCATATATGCGTTCTTGGCTTTTGCTTCGGTGTTGAACCTCCGTGGGAAGACGTTACCGGCGGTGGACAGTGAGAGCTGTGCGTTGAAAGCACAGTGCCTGTTGCTGCAGGTCCTGCAAGAGACCGCAACGGTGGACGGGCTGCAGACTGTTATGTTGCTGGCGCTATTTCAACTTTTCTCGGGAAACCTACGAACTGCGGCCTACCTAGCCTCGCTGGCAGCACGTTTTATTTTCATGCTAGGTGCACATACTCTCCCGACTTGTACTGGACCACCATCATCGCCTGCAGACGTTGTGGCACTGACGCAATATCACCTTCGATATCTGTTCTGGCTTTGCTATGCGCTGGACAAAGATCTGGCTCTGCGGACAGGCCAACCGCCAGCCATCAGTGATGAGCAGTGCGACCTTACCTTGCCACCGGATTACTTGGAGCAGTTAAACACAGAAATAACATTTCCCAATGGACCTGATCAACCCCCTCGAGGACCTCTATTGCCGATGGATCTTCGGTTGAGTATGATCAAATCAAAGGCGTACAACGCTCTTTACTCAGCGCAAGCAATTCAGAAAAGCGATGCCGAACTCCTAAGGTCCATCCGTGAACTCGACGATGAACTGGAAAGATGGAGGATGTCGTTACCGCTGAAGTATAGACCGACAGTCTCATTTTCGCATGACACGCCCATCGATGCTAATATGAACACGCGTTCGGTGATGCTGCGCCTGGATTATCACCATTGCATGGCTATTATTCATCAGGCCAGCAGTCGATGCAAAGCGTGGGCAGGCAGCCAGAGCGGTGTGATGGAGGGCATCAGCTCGAGTTTGGCTCTTTCTGTAGAAGCAAGCCGGTCGACGATTTTCTACCTGCAGACTGCGGAGCATGTGCTCGGTGATGAAAGCTTTTGGTAAGTTTTCTCGACTATTAATCAATTGCCATATGAGGCATTTGGTGAACTTGTCTTCTTTTATATTCCCTTTATTTTCTCAACACCCCAGCAGAAGCTGGCTAATCGTTTCACAGGATTATTCTTTTCTACCCTATGTCGGCGCTGTTGACGATCTTCTGCAACATCCTCCTGAATCCTCTACACCCAGAGGCTGCAAAGGACCTCGAACTGCTCCGTGCAGCGCCGGTACTGTTACGGGGGATCTTTGCCCGGCAATTGTCTGTGCACGAAATCCTCCATATCAAGCTCGTCGCGGAGTTTGTGACGGAGCTGAGCAGACTCGCAAAATGCGCTATCGACAAAGCCTGCAGCGAGCGTTCTGGGCGAGACTAAACCATTGGGTACATAATTTTCGGGCGTTTACATAATGTTTCTATGTGCTTACCAGAAGCGATCCGGTTGGATATCTGGTTGTGTTATTATGATTTGGGTATTGTTTACTTACTGGATAGGTACATTACGTGTCTATAAATACACCAAGACTTTTATACAGCACACGACTGGGTGAACAGATGTGTTCTCTGCTTGACGCTCTGCTGTATGAAGCCCACGGTCAGTGGGAGGTCAATCCATGTGGAATGTCCGAAGTCCGAAGTGGAGGACGTCCTCTGACTCCTCTCAGCTTGATAAGATCCGCCGGATAGAGTGTGGCCCACCATCGGGACCCGGTCTTTCGGCGTTTCGGCCACCGATCCTCCGCCTCTACGGGGTTACGGAGTCCGCCCGATCCATCTGAGTATTTGGTCAGCCGGGGCCTATCGGCTTCTCGGGTATCTGCTTAGTCTCCTCCGTACATAGCTCCGTCCACAAATTGACGTCGGGGGGTCCAGAAATGTGGCTTGAAACGCGCATTATCATCAGCGAGAATGGTCCTCATAATTTACTTCCGCATGTGTGGCACGGCTTGGCGACGGGATCTGTGGTCTCGTTCGCTCAGGACGGAGGTTTTCTTACTAAAATTATCTCCGACTAACTACGATTCCATGAAGATTCTTGGCGTCATGTCAAAAGAGGCGGGATTCTCACGCATATCCAGGCTTCAACTGACTATTGCGTATGCCCTCTGAATTAGCTGAGTCGAACCGGTCAAAAAAAGGAAACAAATGTCTTTCCTCCTGTTCCTCGCTAAAGACAAACATGCCCAGGGGCGATGGCATTACGTCCTTCGCGTCATGATTCGGGTTGAGGGCAGACGTCTTTCTTCATGACGTTCCATGAGAGTTTCTGACTTGGTCGTTAACCCTATGGGGAAAAGGAAGCTCCACTCGGCGATACTTTTCAACGGTTATCCGCTTAGTCAGCGGAAGACAGGAGCTCCGCCGGTGGAGCCCTTGTATCGTTGGAGATGTCGAGCCTGAAGCTGTTCTTGTGGCGGAGCAAAAGAAATAATCATATGCATGGAGTATGTATGCGAAATGCATGGTACGTTTGTGAGAAATACTAACGATAGTCCTAGCAGCTTTATGATTGAGTCTAATATCCGTGGACAAGCGCCGTGGCGTCTGTCTGTAACAGGAACTCCAGGACGAGGAGGATCAATTCGACCAAGATGACAGGGGATCGCTCAGCTGCCATAGCTGGCTGCCCTTGAACTCGAAGTCAGATAAGCTGCCTGTCCTAGCGTAATAAGGGTTGCCAATCACCTTTCTGCTAGCGGACGCCATTTCATAGTATATGGGCTTGGCAAGTATGTCACTCTACACGGTGGTTGTCGCAACCAGGGACATTTTCATGGCCTACCAAGCAGTTACGCCCAATACACATCTCAAAAATGGAATATGGTGGAAGCATATAACACATCAAAAGACCCACCTATACTTGAACCGGATATAACGATCGCGAACGACGCAGCAAACATGGAGTGGAACGGAGTGACTAAGCGGAAGAGCAGACGAATCTCCACGTCGGGTGGATTGATAACCCAGCCCGAATCCACGGCTCGATAGCCCAACGGCCATCGGGATCTCCGCTAGCACAGGAGAAGAGCATGATGCCTATCTAGCCTTTGTCAAGTTTGTCTCAGAGATATCCAGCCATTCAGCCTGGTCTGGCCTCCCGGCAAAGCCCTAAGCTCCGAGGCTCCGTATCTTGTCGAGTTCCACCAGGCTCCGCCTGTGGGAACAAAGATCAAATTGGAGATGGACCTTGGTCCAATCCGATGCCAGGTGGTTCCAGCATGGATCGCCATGTGTAAGTGCGAGCGCCGAAGGCTGAAGCAGAGTCTCGGCCTGATTCTGGCCGCGAGGCCGATTGCTAGCCCTGAAAATAAAATGATCAACCCTTCCTCCCTGAACCAGACGTTCACAGGTCAAGGTCCGTTGCAACCACGATGAGGTCCCCAGGAGAGGCACTGCAGGGTCAGGGAGTCGACATCTCTCCTCCGAATATGCCAAACACTAAAGACGACACTGACAGCGCCGCAACCGTCTTCGAACGCGACAACAATGGGGCCCGTCAGCCAACCGCAGCTGACAACGCCGATGAATGGGCATTGGCCTCCAAGGTCAAGGAGTTCCGCGAGAGAGAAATTGCGTCAGGGTTCAAAGGACGGGAGCTCGGCGTGACGTGGGAGAATCTGACCGTCGAGGCGATTAGTTCAGATGCTGCCATCAACGAGAACGTCCTTTCACAATTCAATATCCCCCAGCTCGTCAAGGAAGCGCGCCATAAACCTCCGCTGAAGACGATCCTGAAGGACAGCCACGGCTGCGTCAAGCCAGGAGAGATGCTTCTGGTCTTGGGCCGTCCCGGCTCCGGATGCACTACTCTGCTCAAGATGCTTTCCAACAGACGTCGAGGGTATGCTTCCATCAAGGGTAACGTATGGTTTGGATCTCTGAGCCACGAAGAAGCAGCCCAATATCGTGGCCAGATCGTGATGAACACGGAAGAAGAACTCTTTTTCCCGACTTTGACTGTCGGCCAGACAATGGACTTTGCTACGAAGCTCAAGATCCCTTTCAATCTCCCCAAGGGAGTCGCGTCGCCAGAGGAATACCGACAGGAAGCAAAGAAGTTTCTGCTGGAGTCGATGGGCATTTCGCACACCCACGACACGAAGGTCGGCAATGAGTTCGTCCGCGGTGTGTCCGGAGGCGAGAGAAAACGTGTCTCGATCATCGAATGTCTGGCCACCAGAGGCTCTGTATTCTGCTGGGATAACAGCACTCGCGGTCTGGATGCCAGCACTGCCCTGGAGTGGGCCAAGGCTATGCGAGCGATGACGGACATACTAGGTCTTGCCACGATTGTCACTCTCTATCAGGCAGGAAACGGTATCTATGAACTCTTCGACAAGGTCCTCGTTCTCGACGAAGGGAAGCAAATCTACTACGGACCGATGAAGGAGGCTCGCCCGTTCATGGAAAGTCTGGGATTTGTCTGTATCGAGGGTGCGAACGTGGCGGATTTTCTCACTGGAGTGACGATACCAACGGAGCGACAAATTCGAAAGGGCTATGAGAACACCTTCCCCAGGACTGCTGATGCGATTCTCGCGGAGTATGAGAAATCCCCGATACGGATGAGAATGAAGGCCGAGTACGACTACCCAAAGACGGACATCGCCAAGTCGCGAACGGAGGACTTCAAGCAATCAGTTGCGAATGAGAAAGACCGACGTCTCCCAGCCAACAGCCCCCTGACGACCAGTTTTCCAGCGCAGGTCAAGGCCTGTGTTATCAGACAGTATCAGATCCTATGGGGTGACAAGGCGACGTTTTTGATCAAGCAGATCTCCACGATCGTGCAGGCTCTGATTGCCGGTTCACTCTTCTATAACGCTCCGGATAATTCAGCAGGTCTTTTTGTCAAGTCTGGTGCCCTGTTCTTCTCGCTTCTGTACAACAGTCTTCTGTCCATGTCGGAAGTGACCGACTCCTTCAGCGGACGACCGGTCATTGTCAAACACAAGGAATTCGCCTTCTTCCATCCGGCAGCCTTCTGTATCGCTCAGATCACCGCGGATATCCCTATTATTTTCGTTCAAGTCAGCCTTTTCTCGATTATTGTCTATTTTATGGTTGGATTGACAATGGATGCTGGCGCATTCTTCACCTATTGGATTGTCATATTTTCGACAACCATAGTTCGTATATCCTTCCCCGCTTCTATGGGAGATTGGGCTAACAATACTTTTGCTGCAGTGCATGACAGCCCTGTTCCGAGCCGTAGGAGCCGCCTTCACGACTTTTGACGGCGCATCCAAGGTCTCTGGCTTCCTCATCGGTGCATTGATCATGTACACGGGGTACATGATTCGAAAGCCTCAAATGCACCCTTGGCTAGGATGGATCTATTGGATTGACCCTCTAGCTTACTCATTTCAGTCCTTGCTCGCGAACGAATTCCACGACAAGGTTATTCCTTGCGTAGGGCAAAACCTTGTTCCGAGTGGCCCTGGTTACAACGATCTCGCACACCAGTCATGTGCCGGTGTCGGCGGTGCGATCCAAGGCGAGGTGATTGTTTCCGGTGATAATTATCTGGCTTCTCTGAGCTACAGCCATTCCCACCTCTGGCGAAACTTTGGCATAGTCTGGGCCTTCTGGGCATTGTTCGTGGTTATCACGATTGTTGCAACATCGACGTGGCGGGCCCCATCAGAAAGCGGTGGACATCTTCTCATTCCTCGCGAGAAGGTGAAGCCCCGACGTGTAATCGTTACAGATGAGGAATCGCAGGTCAAGGAGAAGCAAGCTTCCAGCGATGACTCCACTGATAGCGAAAAGAACAACATCGAGTCGAGCCTTGTCCGAAATACTTCAGTCTTCACCTGGAAGAACCTCACATATACCGTCAAAACGCCTTCTGGGGATCGGGTGCTTCTGGATAACGTGCATGGGTGGGTTAAGCCTGGTATGCTCGGCGCCCTGATGGGATCTTCTGGTGCCGGAAAGACGACTCTGCTTGACGTGCTTGCGCAGCGTAAGACCGAAGGTACGATCCACGGCTCCATCATGGTCGATGGGCGTCCTCTCTCCGTGTCGTTCCAGAGATCAGCTGGATATTGCGAGCAGCTCGACGTCCATGAACCGTTTGCAACTGTCAGGGAAGCGCTGGAGTTCTCTGCTCTTCTCCGGCAACCTCGAGAGGTTCCCAGAGAGGAGAAGTTGAAGTATGTGGACACTATCATTGATCTCCTGGAGCTTCATGACCTGGCAGACACCCTGATTGGGAAGCCTGGTGCCGGCCTTTCGATTGAACAAAGGAAAAGGGTTACTATCGGAGTTGAACTCGTAGCGAAGCCGAGCATTTTGATCTTCCTTGATGAGCCGACCTCCGGTCTGGATGGCCAGGCTGCATATAACACAGTCAGATTCCTGAGAAAGCTCGCAGATGTTGGCCAGGCGGTTCTCGTGACTATCCACCAGCCGTCAGCTCAGTTGTTCTCACAGTTCGACACTCTACTCCTTCTTGCCAAGGGTGGCAAGACTGTCTATTTTGGAGATATCGGGGAGAATGGCCAGACAGTCAAGGACTATTTCGCTCGGTACGGTGCGCCTTGTCCCCCGAATGCGAACCCGGCAGAACACATGATCGACGTCGTTTCTGGCCATCTTTCCCAGGGCAAAGACTGGCACAAGATCTGGTTGGAATCCCCGGAGTATGAGTACACCGTCAAAGAGCTGGACCGGATCATTAGCGAAGCTGCGGCCAAAGAGCCTGCAACGAAAGACGACGGACGTGAGTTCGCGATGCCGCTCTGGGAGCAGACGAAGCTTGTGACCAAGAGGATGAGCGTTGCGCTCTGGCGCAATACTGATTATGTGAACAACAAGTTCGCGCTGCATATCGGGACAGCCTTGTTCAACGGATTCTCGTTCTGGATGATCGGTGACACCGTTTCCGATCTCCAGCTGCGGCTGTTTACGATATTCAACTTCATCTTCGTCGCTCCCGGTGTCATCAACCAGCTTCAGCCGCTTTTCATCGAGCGCCGTGATATCTACGAGACGCGAGAGAAGAAGTCCAAGATGTATTCGTGGAAGGCGTTCGTCACTGCCCTGATCGTCTCCGAGTTTCCCTATCTCTGCATCTGCGCGGTCCTTTATTACGTGTGCTGGTATTATACAGTCGGCTTCTCCAACGACTCGAATAAGGCCGGTGCGACCTTCTTCGTCATGTTGATGTACGAATTTGTCTACACCGGCATCGGGCAGTTTATCGCTGCCTACGCGCCGAACGCGACGTTTGCATCTCTCGTCAATCCCGTCATCATTGGAACTCTCGTTTCGTTCTGCGGTGTCCTCGTCCCGTACGAACAGATCCAGGCGTTCTGGCGCTACTGGATCTACTGGCTGAACCCGTTCAACTATCTGATCGGCAGCCTGCTGACCTTCAATGTCTACGACACAGAGATCAAATGTGCCGAGCACGAATTCGCCGTCTTCGACCCGCCCAATGGGACGACGTGCGGCGACTATCTGTCATCCTACCTGCAGGGTGCCGGGGCGTTCGCGAATCTCATCAACCCCGAGGCGGACGCTGGCTGTCGCGTGTGCCAGTACCGGAAGGGCAGCGACTATCTGTACACGGTCAATCTCAAGGGCTACTACTATGGATGGCGGGATGCTGCTATTGTCGTCATCTTTGCCATCAGCTCCTACGCGCTCGTCTATCTGCTGATGAAGCTGAGGACCAAGGCCTCGAAGAAGGCTGAGCCGTAGCGGAGTGCGGATCGCACCTACAGAGTTTTAATATCATCAATCTGGATCATATCTATCGGGGATCGACTGTCTTGATTTCTGCGCGAGATGTTATAGAATGGCCAATGTTGACGGCCTCGTTCCTTTACTTTGTTTTCTCTTGGATATGGCTAGACAAAGTATACGAGTATAGACTGAGCTATAGAGCTATTCATAATTGTCTGGTGCTTCCTCTGTGTATCTAGAGAATAATATATTCTAGCTAGCGCAGTCCCGCACTGTAGATGACCGTTATTCATTCCGTTTACGCTAATCCGCTGAACTGTCTAGATATGGAAGAACCGGCACTGGTGTTCCTCGATGATGGCAAGAAGCTATCTTCCGGAGATGCCGGGAACTATCTAACTAAGTACACATAGACCACACGTCTGGTCATAAAAAGATAATTGTCTTTGAGAGCATCTCGCGTAGATCCTTATGGTAATTATGTTTCTTTCCAACACTCATTTAATTTCTGCTCGAGATGCAAAGTGTTCAGTTGATGATCATGGCCCATGCTTCATGATTCCGACTTTTGTCTTACTATTTTATACAGAGCCATAGATGTGTTCCAGATCAACCGATCAATCCATCGATCAACGAATTAAATTTTTGTTAGATAGTGTTTTCCCTCTCCCTCTGTGCCGACCCTCGCGTCGCGAACTTCCCGCTTCTTCCGGGACCCCATACTGAGACCCCCAGAGGCTGACGAGAGTCCGAGTCCCGAAGTTTATGTTTGGCTGTTTCAGATACCTAGGTCGTGTATAAGACGGAGTGGATTAGCAATCAGCGCATAGAGATACTCTTAGATATCAATTGGCTGTGGCATATATATATATTTCTCTCCGTCATAGCATAGATTTGACTCGGGGCATTCATTTCTTTGATCCTTGATAAGTCTCAATTGCACTGACTTGGAAAGCTTCCTGTCCTGTCTGAATAAAGAAATATTTATTAAAAGACTGCGAACATGGCCGAGCTCACTATTTCCAACCAGATCGAGGCGGTCGAGGTCGTCACCGTCGGCCTGAGCGCGTTCCTGACTGGTACGTACAGTACATACCTACTTAGTAAAAAGCACCATTTTTTTTATATAGCTAGGACCCTCCTGCTGATATTGATACTGATATTCATATTACTGCTATTCATATTCATACCTTGACGACAACCGGGCTACTACCTCGTCACCTCGACCGTCTTCATCCCCGCCGTCCTCCGCGCCCCGGCGGCTGCCCCCATCATGGTCCGCCAGTGGAAGCGCCCCTGGGACGTCGGCCGCATCGTCGGCAAGCTCTTCGTCGTGACCACCGCCGCCGGGTTTGCGTACCTCGCCTACACCGAACCAACCGGCCCAGCGGGCATGAGGTGCAAGTTGTTCACGGCCGCGGCGGCGCTGGTGGGTGCCGTCGCGCCGTGTACGGCCATTGTGGGGTATCCGGTGAATGAGGCGTTGGTGCCGGAGGTTGAGAGACTTCAGGGGGAAGGGGAAGGGGGAAAGAAGGGAGAGGGGGAGAGGGAGGGACTCGGGGAGAAAGGTCAAGGAGCTTGTGGCCGCGTGGGGGAGGTTGGATTTTAATCGTGGTTCTGGTCACCGGGGGGGTGGGGGTTGGTTTTGGGAGTTTGGGGGGTTTTGGCGAGGAGGTAGTAGTAGGTGGATGGTACGGAGGGGATTTTGATGAGATTCGGGCGTGGGATTTGTTTTTCTTAGAGATGAGAGTGACATAGAGAAAAGATGACTACTAATATACCTAAACTAGGATAAAATGCGTGGGATATATGAAATCATGCATTTATCTCCTACACAAGCGCCCTCTTAAAATCGTGTTTGAGTTCGGAGCCTACGATGTCAACAAGTGACATATCGCTGTCTGAGAGGAGAGCAACTCATCTAGTGCAAGTTGTTCATAGTGTTTGATGTTAGGCACGTACCAAAAATCAAATCCGGTATCAAGGGTGAGGTCTGTATAGGGTTTCTGTCATGATTCATCAGAGAAAGCAGCCTATAGTACTCTATCCTCAAGAATACCAATAACGTTATGTGATTATATGCTTTCCAGATTAGATATCTCTTGATATTTAGATTCCTGTCTCTGTTTGCGCCATATCACCATGTTATTAATTTCCTAGGCCATTATGCTTCACAGCCAGCGTCTTGTCATAGACAGTAAGACGGGTCCCAAGCAGCGCAGCCTTGATCTGTGACGCCTCAAAACAAGTAGTACCTCACATGTCTGATGCTGCCGCCTATGTACCACAGGTTGGGCTCTACAGCATAAACCCTCCTTCAGCACCTATCCTCAAAAGACGATAAATATATTAGGTAGACTTACGTCAACAAGGCTTAAAAGCACCATTGATCTCGCCCTTGCTGTTCAGGCCGAAGAAATCCTCCAGCCCGCTGGCAGCTTCCGTGCTGAATGACACGAGCGAATCGCGGATTCGGAGCGAACGATCTCGCCTGGCGCAGATGCGTGAGCTCTGTCCATGCCGCTGCGATACGGCCTGGGGAGTAGAAGGCACGCATGGTACCGGTCAGAGAGAAGGTGTTGCGCCAGATGGCGTCCAGGGTAAAGCTACCCCGGTCCAGGCTTTCAAGTTGCTTTGCGAATGAGGTCCCAATGGCTTCGACATCGACGTCGTCCGGGATGCTTGCCGTTGGTAATGTGCACAGGAGAATGGAGAGGACGCTGGTCTCTGGAGCGACCGTCATTTTGCCTGAGGGATTCTGCGGTGACGAGGATAGAGAACACTGCTTGCAGGGCTGCGGGTACTTATTCAGACTGCTCTCAGAGTCGTGCAACTAGAGAATATAGATAACCAAGGGAGGACCTATGCAGCTGATGCTTGTATCTATACTCTCCAGGTCTTCTACCGTAAGGCCCCCCGCGCTAGATATCGAAGGATTCGAAGGATGTACATATCTCCCAGTCTTCTTCCATAAAATGCAGGTCGCAGGGAAAAGGGCTGTTCGTGACTGAAGTCGTCCATTTCATTCCTACATACCGCATCCGGGTACATCTGCGTACACCCCGCATAAATATCATCGTTGGATGTAGACATTTGATCCTGCAATGGAGAGGGGCAGCGCTATTTTGATAGTTCCGCGTTCAAATGGTTAATGCTCGGAGTACCTAGTTCCATGATAGGTAAGCAACCCAGTCGGAATCATCCCGACAGATTCAGTAGCATTCTACCATAGACTGCGATGGCTCAGATTCAGTTACAAAATTTTATTGGACGCTTTCATATAGAGGTCCCTGCCTGGGTACCAATTCTGATCTCGCGCGCAAACATAGGCATGGGTACGTCTTTCAAGGGGGCTAGGATCTGGTGTCAGCTTAGGAGTATTTCAGCCTGCTAGACAAGTCCCGATGAAACCATGGTGATGTACTTCGACAGGGAGAATTGTTAAAAAAATCCCTTGGCTGCAACTACTCCGCTATTTCCGGATTGCCATATGGACAGCCCGATGGTGAAGTGGAGGAGCCTTTGATTGATGTCTACTTAAAGCAGGTTTGGTCGCAAGACTGACGATAAACAGACCTCCGGAATCGTGATAGGCATTATATAGAAGAGCATATTAGCAAACAATGCAAAGGAAAGGGGACCATGACCAATGTCAGACTCAAGGTGTATACCGTAGTAGACAAAACCCCTGGAGATCCACGGAACACTTTCGGGAGCTATGCCTCCTGGGGACCGTCCCTTGGGATTGTCCGCAATATGTGGAGTAAGACGTCAAGAGACGCAGAATGGCAAGGTCTAGCACTACTAGTAGTAGCATCGAGGGACCAGGAAAACTTCCAAGAAGGGTGTAAGGGCAGGAATCAAGCATGCGCATGCGGCATTTCCTCCCAGAATGGCCGGCACGTCTCATTTCAAGACCTTCGTAAATTATCTCAGATTTACTCCTTGACCTATACGTACATATACTTGGACTTGATATGCTACCGCGTTCCTCATCCATGATTTCAAAATGTTCAGTTCTATGACTGGCGGGGTATAAAACTAGTCATAAACCGAGCATACAGCGAGAAATGCATTTCTGACGAACGAGTATTTCATCTACCTGCACCAAGTAACATGTCAGTGAGACTGTCTCCTTCAAGTGTTGACATCGACAGACCAACGGTCGGAAAAGGCCAGAGTAAACAGTTTAGGACTCAGATAGTAGATGCTCTGATAGAATCAACAAACACATTCGTGCTTTCATATGGGGTTGAAACATATTGATAGGCATCAATCATCACAGTAGCAGAAAGACGCATGAAACAGGAAGAATGTACATACCAAGCAATCATGACCATAGCGACTCTCCACGCCGGGAGAAGATCTAGCGATAGAATAGCCATCCATCAAGGCCTACTTCCTCGCTGCTTCAGGCGCAATCATTGGTAATGTCCATGGTGAAAGGAGGCTCATTGAAGAAAGCTGTCGCCCGCCATCAATCATTCGAAATTCATCGATACCCCGGCGACATTATTGACAAATTTCAAGACTTAGAAAATATGTAACGCCCTGTACCAGGACGTCAAGTGCATTCCAACAATAGAGCGTGAATGCCTGCGCGAGCAGAGCCGCGCGGAGTCACAGAAGAAGAGGAATTTGAAAATTTGTGGGATTTTAAGGCGGTGGGCGTGACACGTGATCCGGGTCGGATAAAAACGCCAGCCGGCCATCGAGCCCCATCGCACGGAAATACAGCAAGATGGGCAAAACACTCAATAACAGCAGGGTATTTTGACGGTTGCTCGTAGTTACGGTTGAACTGTTCAGCCAATTGCTTGTATTCTCGCGTCGTTTTCGTCAGGTGCCGATACACCCCGTAGACTTGTATGGGATCGTGCCAACAGCAGATGGCATACTTGGCGAATAGTAGCCTCAATCATAATTGAAACAGGGCCAATGGTAGATATGCTGGAGAGATAACATCCAGAAAAGGCTGACTGCAGTTCGAGCTTCAGGGCGGTGGCAGCGGTTAAGGGGAGGAACGCGTCGACTCAACGCTCGGTCAGCCAGCAGGTCATCATGCCATCGTAACGCGTTGGAACTGCCACAGATATATGCGGTGCAGAGTCCAGACTCACAGGACTATGTGCAATAATGGTCGAGCAGCGTGGCATTGACGTCCGAACCGCTTCAGTCATCGTGCTCGTCCAGGAGATCCCAGACCTGTCGGGCATCTTCCACTTCCTTGTCGTCCGGCTCCATCCGTTTCTCTGTCTCTTTATTGGCAGACTCCGTGGTAGAGTCCGCCTCCAGCCCCTCGGCTCTCAGCTGCTCAAGGAGGCCTTCGATTTTCTCCTTTATCTGGTCCATTTGCCGGATTTCTTCCCTGGTCCGGTCGAGCTGCTCCTCCATCATCAGGATAAGAGACTCGCGTGCCTGGTGTGGTCGATATAGGTTTAGAAGATGGTGCGCATTGATGAAGAGGTTTCGCAGATCCTCGAGTTTGGACTCGAATTGCTCCGGTGCAATCGAGAGGATGCCCACAAACTCCAGGAAGTTGAGGAGCAGGGACTTGCTGATCTTCAGCAGATAGTAGGCATGGTTGAGCGGCCGAGCTGGTCGAGAGGGAGACGTGTCACCGGCTTCGGTTGGCGGCGGTGAAGGGTAGAGCTGCTCGATGCCTTGGTCTTTCAAGGACGGAAGGGCGGTTGAGAGCTATATGACAGACGGTGTTTTAGCCATGATGAATCTAATAGTCACAAGAGAGTCAAAGGTGCAGGTCAGCGACATACGCTCTGCAGCTCACCGAAGACACTGTAGTAGCCAGAGGTGGGGATTTCGGGCGGGATGAGATAACGCAGCTCCGAGGGCACATCCAGCGCCCGCAATTCCGCAGGAGACCACTTCTTCTTCGGCTTTCCATCTCGCTTCTTTGCGGCCTCCTGCTTGATCTCCTCCAGCTTCTGGAGGTTGGCCGGTGTGAAGTGCTTCCAGAAGGGAGGCGGCGGGGGAAACGCGGCCGTGACGGCTCTCTGCTGTCCGCCCTCGGCCATGGCGCCAGGCGGATGGGTGATGAGGAGCGCCTGTCTCTGATCGCGACTAGACTAGAAGACGGTGGGATGAAGGGGAATGGAGACGAGCGCGGAGGGCGGGAGGACTGCTCGGTGTACTGGCCCGTGCTTCCGCCGGCGATCGCTCCAGCCGCAGGGTGGAGGTCGCGTGCTCCACGCCGCTCCGGGAGATGGATTCCTACGGTTCCCCTTGATATCTCGTCCTAAGCTTCTTCGATCCACATCTCCCTACTAGAACTGCTGTTCCCGACATGCGCAGCGACGGCTGCCTCTGCGCACGAGTCTCTTAAACCTCCCTGTCACGCGTGTCCGAGAGGATGTCTCACAATGGCATGTCGATGGGAACAAGGAGGACGGTTCCTCTCTCACATCGACCCGGGGTTGCCGGTGCTGCAGCTCGTTTCTGGCGACGGTCGTATGCGGCCGACTACGTGGCCTTGGGCTTCCTCGCGGTTGGATGGGTGCTGGTCAGTGTTGCCTCTGTTCACCGCGCCCCCTTTGCATCGACAAATACCAGAAACATATGGCGGAAGTGATGCTCACAGATCTGATATATCCAGATCCAGCTGTTTGTACACCCGTTCCATCGCATGTTCTCGCTGGATAACAGGGCCATCCAATTCCCGTTCGCGGAGCACGAACGGGTACCTGTGGGTAAGAAGCGCTGCCAGCCGCGCGCCTGGGGAGACTGCTCACTGCTTGCTTTTTCTAGTGTGGTCGATCATATATGCTGGGTTCATCCCTCTCATCATCATCCTTGTCTGGATCGCTCTCTTCCGCCCGGGCACGCATAAGGCTCACGTCACCGTCCTCGGACTGCTGGCCACTCTGGCCTTGACCTCGTTCGTCACCGATGTAATCAAGAATGCCATCGGCAGACCCCGACCGGATCTGCTCTCCCGCTGCAAGCCCGAAAAGGGAACTGCAGAACACGAATTGGTCACCTTCAAGGTGTGCACGCAGACCAACCAGCACATCCTCGATGAGGGCTGGAGGAGCTTTCCCAGCGGCCACAGCAGCTTTGCGTTTGGTGGCCTGGGATACCTGTCCCTGTGAGCACCTGCCTCTATTCATGGTCGTTGGCCCGATTGCTAATAGCTTGCCTCCTGCTGCAGCTTCTTCGCTGGCCAGATGCACGCCTTTCGACCGAGGGTGGATCTGGCTCGTTTTCTGCTCTGTCTCGCACCGTTGCTGGGTGCCTCGATGATCGCGATCTCCCGATGGGAGGACTACCGGCACGACGTCTACGACGTGACCAGCGGCTCGATCCTCGGCATGCTGGTGGCCTACTTCACCTACCGGCGCTACTACCCGTCGCCGTGGTCGATCCGGTGCGACGTCCCCTACGACAAGTCGGATGCGGACGGCTTCAGCAAGCTGGCCGACGACGAAGAGCAGCAGGCTCAGGAGGGCCTCATGGGGCGGGACTGGAGAGACACGGAGGAGGCATACGGTCTTGCGGAGACGCCAGCGGCCCGAGGACGGTCCTGATATAGCAGTTCGATTTCTATGTGCTACACTTGTTCCGGTCCCTGCTTGTCAGCTGCATTCGATTGTTTACTTTGAGGAACCCAATGCGATGTGTACAGTTCGGACTTGTGACCAGAATGCCAAAGAGAGAACCTATAATCATATAATCTCGACAACCCCTGTGCAATGAATTTGAATTGGGCACACTCGCACCGTTCCATGCCCCTCGTAGGCGTTGAAGAGACGGGTGGAGCAGCTGGCCGATGTCTCCACCGCATAGGAAGCTAGACAACAGTTGTCAGACTACGCCACACGCCTCCCCGCTCCACGTAGGATATCCACGGGATACCGCGTGCGCAGCGTCCATATAAAGCCATCCCGGTCGTCACATCACCCTGTCTCTGGAGCAACTGTGCAGGGTATCCCTCTCGCATCGGCGACCGTGGCTGTGGACGGAGGAAGAAAAAAGACGTCGGCGGCGGTGCCGTGAAGGCGAAGGCGGTGAGGCGCGGCGGGGCTGGATCGACGTCAAGCACCGCGATGGATCTCGTCTCGTCCGCGTCTGCTTCGCACCAGCAGACTCCCTCAGGGGCCGGGCGCCGTCCAGCTGGCTTCTGCTCGTGTTTTAAGTATCTTGGAATCTCCCGGATCGTCTTCGCCCGCCATTGATCCTCTGCCAGCCCCTGTTTCGACCGCGAGACCCTAGACCGCCCGCGGTGGGTTCGTGATCTTCGATCTTCGCGCTGTCAACCCAACCGTTCCCACGGCCGGCAACGTGCACCATGTTCACTGGCATTGTGGGCGGCCTGGCGTAACGTGTTCTCGAATAGCCTGCCGCCATGGCCAACGGGACGCCGTCGACCTCCACGTCCTCCTTCCCCCCCTCCGCGCCCGCTCCCTTCGACGGCCAGCTGAGCGACCAGCTCTGGCAGGGCAAGGCCCCGCGTGAATCGACCTCCCAGTCCGTGGCAGACACTCAGGATACGGACACGAACGAGCATCTCGAGCCGCCGCAGCGCTCCTCGCCCAAGTCCGGCGCCCTGTCGGACGCCGCGAAGCCGCCATCCTCCGCCCAGCCCGCGTCGGGAGAGCTCATCCGTGCCAGCAAAGATGACAGCTCGCTCACTGCGAACCCAGCGACGCCGCAGAGGTCCCACCCGGCCCATCACGGCCTCTCCCTGCATCTGCCCCCGAGGCTGTTTGCGACCCCGGGCTCCGGCTCCGTCATAAGCCGTGCTCCGCTCTCCCCCAAGCTCGACTCCTCCCACATCTATGGCTCTCCCGCCTCGGTGCTCCCGCGACGGTCGAGGGGCCTGGACTTTTCGCGTGCCAGCACGAACCTGCATCATTCCACCCTCGCTGACTCCTCCCCGGACTCGTCGCCCACGATTGGCGGGCGTGGCGTGACGATCCCGCAGCGTCGGGGAGGGGCGACGTCGTCGGGCCTGGCTTCCCCCAGCACCGGTGCTGGCCATCCGTTTTCGGCTGATCGGACGACCGTCTCGAGCTCCGTCTCCAGCATCAACATGCTCGACTCCGATTCGACCAGCAGCGAGGAGGAGGATGACGAGCCAATGGATGGTGATCGAGACAGCATGATGATCACCACCACCCCGCAGCTAAACAAGCTGGGCGGTGGCCCGAATCCCTTTGCGCCAGGCACCTTCCAGAGCCCGGGTAATGACTGGAGGGGCGGCCCTTCTCCGGCGGCCGCGAGCCTCATGAGTTTCCAGCGCGCTCGTTTCCGCACCCGGAGGAGTAGACACAGCTCCAGCGGGAGCGGCTCCAAGCCCAGTCCCGCGCCGCTGTCGCCTCCGGTCATCAAGAGCATCGAGACGGCGGCGGGAGGCTATTTCGGCGGGGATATGTCCAAGAGCGCGGTGCAGTCGCGACGAGAGAGTCTAAGCCTGGGAACGCGTGATCTGCAGCTGTCCGATCTGAGTGACGATGGCGAACGGGGGTCGAACCCCGAGGGCGGGCCCCGGGGTGTGATCCGACGCGCAGTGACGAGGCGGGGAAACCTGCTGGTGAGTGTTCTCGATGATTGTGGCCCATCTAGCGAATGGGAGAGTGTTGACTGAGACATGTGCAGCCGAAAACAAAGAACTTTGCGCGGATACGCGCCACGCTCATGGAAGAGAGCGCACCGGTTGAGAGTGAGTTGAAGCGCGAGGCAGAGGTGATCCGTCAGGTCCGCGAGAGCGATCCGACGATACCTCCTCGGTCACCGGTGCTACCACCGGCTGTCATCCAGTCCCTCGAGGCCAGAAGAGCAGCGGAAGCTGCCAATTCAGCCTCGACCCCTACGGACGGCAGTGGACCGGGAAATAGCTTTAGCAAGAATCCGGACGGAGTGGAGCTTTGGAACTCGTTTGATCAACGCTACCGGACACCTCCGCCGCCCCTGCGTCCAGCGGGAACGTCGTCGACCATGGGAGAGGATACTGCGATGGAAACACCGCCGTCGAGCGTCTTCAGCTCTGCCCTTGGCGATCGACCTCTTGACCGATCGCGGTCCTCGACCCCGCACGCTTCGAACGCCCCTCTCGCTGCTGAGATTTCACGTAAAGTGAACAATAAACGAAGGAGAGATGATGATCTCGATCCAAACTCCTTCAAGCGACGGGCGGTGTCCCCCGGGATGAGCGCCCAGAGCAGCCCGGTCATGCCGCAGTCGCCCATCGTTAGGGACAGCAGCACCTGGAGCCAGCTGCCCAGGTCGACCCTTGGGTACGGCATTGAGAATGGCAGCAGCAGCAGCAGTGCACACGCCGGTACTATCAGGCGGGTTGGTCTTCAGGGCATGAACGAGACCAACGATGGATTGATGAACATGAGCATCGAATGACGTCTGCTTGTAGATGATTCCCCTTGCTTTGCTCTTCTATCCATTCGCGTGACTCGTATCTTTCTTGCCGTCACCGTTGATTTTCGCAGCATAGTTGGTACTACTCTTTCGTCGGGGACTACTAACATGGCACGGGGTGGGGAGGGAGCTGGGGGCTGGAAGGCGTTATTGGGTTGGCCGCAGTCTTATATAATTAACCTAGGTTTTTATGTTTATAAATATATTGACTCTCGAATATGCTAGCCTCATTTCGAGGCAGCAGTATATTATTATATACTCTCTGGCGTGGAACTATGGACCGTAGATGAGCTGTTCTCCGTCTCATGATCTTGCCGCGTGTCGGGCGCCTGTCGCGCTTAGGCTTGCCGCGCCCGCTGTTGACCGCCCGGCCTCCGTCGAGCATCGGACATCCAGTCTACCCTGCGCCCGTCAATACTTCTGCATTCTCTCACAGGGGAGTCATATCGTCTATCTCAGAGAAATACCTCTTCCTCCTGCCAGCTCCTTCTCCCCTGCGAACTCGGGGATTGTCTAGTCCTCATGGCTTCGGCTTCCACCATTGAGATCGCATCCTCGTTCATCGAGGGTGCCCCGCCAGGCGAGGTATGCCAGCGTAGCTTTTGTGAACATATTTATCCCCCTTGTCGTAATGTGATATGCTAATTTCCTTCGCAGCTCTCCGATGTCGTGGCCGGTAAACCGTCCCCTTCCCTGTCCGATATGGGCTTCCCCGCACCTGACACTCTCCGACCTGTCTCACCACCTCCGCCTTGCTATACCGTGTCAAAGAAGGTCGACTAAAGCATTTCCTCTGAAACACAGATATCAAGGCTCTGACCGCTGATACTCCCGACATCATCCCCTCCCTTGCCCCTGCCTTCCAGCGGTACAACGAGAAGCAGCTGGCCACGGTGAAGTTGCCGGGCGCGAGCCAGGAGGTCGGTATAATGCATATAACGGGCTGAGGTGGTGTGCTACGTAGGCATGTGCTGATTGAGACTGGGATCAGGTCATTGTCAGCGAGTATAACAAGCTCGAGGGAAACCGGTACTATGATACCGAGAGCCAGACGTCGTTCGAGTTCGATCATATCACGCAGGTATGCTGCTCCCGGGTTTCTGTCTCATGGGTTGGTTGTCATGTTGATTGAAGTTCATGCTGACGATTGCACAGAAAGCATCAGCTACGCAGACGTACACCCTCGAGTCTCAGAACTCAGACCTGATGTGAGAAGTCCCGGTCTCAGCTGTGGTTCTCGGACTGGCACTCATCTCGCTTCGCAGTAAATCCCTCCTCAAGTCCTTCTCTGCACATGCGGTTGAACACTACCCCAACTGCTCGTACGGCGTATACCCGATCGAGAACGACACCGCGATCGTCATCCTGCTGGTTGCGAACCGGTACTCGCCGAACAACTTCTGGTCAGTCTCACTATCACAACCGTTAGAGCTTCGTTGCCATCGTAGTCACATGGCTGACCTGTCTGCGGTGATACAGGAACGGCCGCTTCCGTGCCATCTACAAGTTCTCTGTGTCGGAGTCCACGACGATAACGGGCAACATCCACGTCGACGTCCACTACTACGAGGACGGCAACGTCTCGCTCAGCACGAACAAGCCCATCAACATCTCCATCCCCTCCCTCTCCGCCGAGGCGGTCGTCTCCCGCATCGCGGCCGCGGAGCGCGACTACCAGGAGGAGCTGAACCGTGCCTTCACCCGGATGAACGAGGGCGCGTTCAAGTCGCTGAGACGGCAGCTGCCTGTCACCAGGCAGAAGGTCGACTGGGAGAAGGTTGGCGGTTACAGACTTGGACAGGACATTTCTGGGGGCAAGGGGCGATAGTCTGCTGCAGTTACAGTCTAGTCTTATCTGCAGATTATGTCGGACTGTTCTCCAGGTGCGTCTTTTATGACAGGATGACGGGAATGTAATATTGCACATACAGGGCCCTTGTTATGTTGGCCAAGCTCTGCTTCATGGAAATACCAGAGTTTTACAGTTCTCGTTTCGTTTCTGTCTGTCCATGTTTCCGCGAGTTGATAGATAGAGAGCAGGCAAGCAGCATGGTTTTGAGGGCAGAAGATATCCTTGTCCGTTCAGGGATCAATGCAATTTTCAGTCAGTTCGGATATTCACAGGTTTCGACTTGACATGCTTGTTGGAGTCAGCTGTGCTCCACCCAGCTGGGTCCTCTTTTCGTTTACTTGCTGGCTCACGGCTGAGGCTCGACTCCTCCCGTTCAACCAAAGCGGAAGTAGTGCTGTGGAAGCTACTCAGTCTTGATCTTCAACGCATATCATCTCTGTCCGTTGTATTGCCCTTGACGAAGAGGTCCGGTCTGTATCTGTAATGGATGTATATCATACTGTATAAATCTCCTTGTCAGTCTATCCATCCATCCATCTATCCATCCATCTTCGTCCGGTGAACATCGCCCGGTCGGTCCACTGCGTTCCTTACGCTAGTTCCTATAGATGAATGCACGGTGACTTAAGACGAATCTCACTGTAATATCCCCGGGTTAGTGATTGCGGATTTTTTTTCTCTACAGCTGGGTTTATCACGTAGTGGTCACATTTCCGGGCGGCTTCTTTGGATCCATCGGAGTACGGTATCTACCGGAGGTGAACCGGTGCGACGGTATATGGAACCTTGGAACGGGCCGGCCCGCGTGGTGTGGAGACCGATCAACTGATAGTTTATTTAGTTGATACTATTGATGGCTCTGAGTAACTTGTGTGTGGTGTTTATTCTGGATTTGGTGCCCTGGCGTCTTACTTTCTGCTTGATGTTTTTTTATCTACAATTGCCATGAAGATGGATAAGGATTTTTTTTAGTATTTTATTTACAGCTCAACTCTATATGTAATCAGATCAAGAGATCAGCAAGGCACTTTAGGTTAGTATACTTCCAGGTACTTTCCATCCACTGCAGCAAATTCCGCGAAACCCCAGTGGCTTAGTAATAACAATAGGGATCCAGATCCACATGTGGTTCCAGTAGTGACCAGTCTCACGCCTTATTTAGTTTTAGTATTTACTTCCAATTCCAAAAGGCTCGAACCAGTAACCCCTTGAATATATACCTGGAAACCGTTATCCAATTTACATTCTGAGATTCAGATTCATTTCTACTAGAATTCCAACCATGCTGAAGCACCTCTCCCACTTCGCCAACTCCGCCGCCGGCCTCGAGAAGACCCTCCGCCTCGTGCAGGCCCTCGCGCAGATCTGCGCCGCGCTCGCCGTCGAGAGCAGTGTCTCCGCGACGCGGTGGGCTGCGGCGAGGGCGCAGATTGCTTTGGGTGAGTTTGTTCGATGATCGATCCCAGGATCTATATGTATTGTACAGTACATGTACATGAAATGTAGTGATGGAAATTGTTTCTTTCTCGAATTTATTATGTGGTTCTGTCGAATCATTATGTGGGCCTGACAATATCTGTTCTTGTCCTGTTTTCATGATTTATTGATTTGCATTTCATGTGCGTCTGAACAGGCCGGCGCTACCTCCGCCTCTTCAAGTTCCTCGAGTGCTTCGAGCGCGCGTACGCGTCCTCGGTCGCCGGATACGACGGTGCCGGATTCGCCCTGACGACGGTCGAGGTCGCGCGGTGGGGGTGTCTGGGGATGTACTTTCTGATGGAGGATTTTACGATTGTAAGCTCTTTTCCTTTTTTTTTTTTTTTTCAACCCCTTGGTTTGATGGCCTGGTTTGTTGGTTGTCTGTATGTACAGTACATGCTAACGCAGGACAGCTGGACGCGATGGGCGTGTGGAAGACGGCGTGGAGCCACGACGTCCTGATCGAGGCGCACAAGCTGTGGTTCTACTCGCTGAGCTTGTCTCTGATCAGTGCTGTTTGGTCGCTCTTTTCGACGAAGAGTCACGGAAAGAAGAAAACGGACGTGGCCGAGAAGAAGCCTGGAAATGGAAACTCGAACTCGAAGGAAAAGGATGAGAAAAAGGCCAAGGCAGATGCTGTCCCTGAGAAAGCTGGCTCAGCGTATGGACCTGTAATGAAGCGCATCGTCATCGACGGCTGCGACCTGCTCATCCCTGGCTCGTTCGTCGGCTGGGTCAATGCCGGGCCCGTCGTGATTGGCATGGCGATGGTCGTCAGCACGGTGTTGACGGCGCAGGATGTTTGGAGGGCGCAGCGGGGGGGCTTGATCTGACCTGTGTGCATGGAGTTGGTCGATAGACTCCTGTTATAGGGTGAAATATAATCTTGAAGATGACTTACATTTGTGAGATTAATATACGGAAAGAGAACTACAGGCCCGAACATAGGTTGCAAGTGGAAGACAGGACAGACGGAGACTTGTACAGAGTCTTGTTTCCATGAGACAGCCTCCAAGCAAATACATGTTCTCAGAAATATGATTCCGCTGGATGAAACAGAAACGAAATCAGATGGGTGAATGGGGCTGAATCAGCCATGATGCCAGAAGAAGTACCAAAAACATAGACTATGTCTGTACGTACAAGTGAGCTAGCCTTGCCCACGTATGATCCTGCAAAGACCGCTTCAAGGCCGATTGTAGCAGAGAGGGTGGGATCTCATTTCTAGCCATCGACCCCGCTAGTAAGGATGGGGATATTCTGATATGCAGCACACATAGCGCTAGGAAAGAAGGGGGTCTACATTTGAAGAATCATATTAATAGGATGAACCGAGTGACTTCAGAATAAAGACATTAATTTTATAGCTATCTAGTTATCTATAGCAAAGTGATAAAGAAAAATAAAGAACGGAAGCTCCGGAGAAGGCTATAGAGCAGCAGATATATCAAAATCTCTTCCTTGATAACTATTCTAGCAATTACTACTGATTCTTTAATTTGTATTATAGATTTCAGCACAGTCCTACTTTTAAAATCTATTTATAAAGAAATCTTAACAGAATCATATATAGTCTCAGTTCAGATTTAGGCATGTAAGACTATGGCAGACCTATGCAGGAATGGGTAGACGAGTGGTCTACGACCACCATGTTCTACAATATTCTGTTAAGCACCAGGCCGCATTTTCGAGCAAGATGCCTAGAAAGTATCTGAACCTCAAGCTAACCCTTAGGAATGCTATTGTCAGCTGCTGGATCTTTGACAGCACAGTAATCATTGAATCGTTGAATCCATGATGACTGCCATAAGTATCCCAGCCACTGCCGGTAAATAAACTTACCGGAGCAGCGAGTAGTTTGATTCCACGCCTTCGTTTTAACAAAGCCACCAGTCATCTAATTAACGATACTCTTGACTTCTTCGCTTTCCATTTGTTTCTCTATCAGTTATCAGAAGATCCCGTGCCGAAAAGAGGCTGAGCACACTCATGGTGGCGGAGCAGCGCACTGCCACGCTCGTGTCGTGTCGACTCGACCCGCTTTCTGGATACACTTCCTCGACGAGTATCATGAGGTACTTCTGTACCACACAAATCATAACTGCGAATTAGATACTGCGCGGTAATGCAGCCGGAACGACAACTCCAAGGAGCAGCCGTCAGACACGGCCACGCGTCGTCAGCGCGGGACGTCGTCTGCCCCGCTCCGTCGACAGACGGAGGTCGGGTCGAACGTCGAGGCTTGTGTTGATGTCGTCGTCGTGGGTCCACGTACTCTGGCTGCTCGCATTGCTCGTATTCGCTTCGTGTGCCGGTAGGTTACGCGGATCGGGTGAGCTTATGATATGAATATTGCTTTGGGCCGGATGGCTACGTGAGGTGAGATATACATCTATACATACCACGTATAAATTTGCCGTGTATAGCTTTCTTTGGAGGTGTCATATCTGTCGATATATACCGTTTGATATATACATATTTGTTCCCAGATACATAGGATAGACTGCTTCAGCATGGACAACTCGAAGCGGGATCCGCCCCCCGACTACGACCTCTCCGAGAGGCAGCAGCAGATGGCGATGGCGAAGAAGATGGAGATGGAGCAGATCAGATACTCTGCCCCCTCCATAATCTCTGACCCTGCCATCCCAACCCTCCACGATGACGGGCCTTTCCATCCCAGCCGCTCCCTCCGCATCCATGCCCACGGCATCGGCCTCGTCCGCCTCCCCCTCCCGTCCGGGGAGCCCGAGATCCCCGTCTATAATACTGATGGCTCACTCGCCTACCTTTCTAAACGCCGCAGGCGCTTCTCCGGCGACGCTGTCCTCTCCCATCCCAAGCTGGGCCAGCTCGTCAGCACGTCGTACTTCTTCGGCCCCAACAACGACCCTATCATCCGTCTCCTGCAGGCCCCGGACCCCGAGGCCACAGCCATCAGGGTGTCCGGGCGGTGGACCTCGCGCTCAACCAGCTTCGTCACGCCGCTCGGGAGGGCGTTCGAGTGGAGCTACGCCAAACGGAGGGACGCACGCGGCAGGAAGGTCAACCTCCTCGTCCTGAAGCGGACGGACGGCGACGCCGGCAGGGGGAGAGGGAAGGTCATCGCCCAGCTGGTCCGTGGCGACGAGACCAGGACGCCGGGCTCATCTCGCTCCAGCGCGGGCAACGGCGGCGAGCTGCTGCTGGACCGCGATGCCGGCGAGGCCCTGGACGAGGCGCTCATCGTCGCCACGTGCCTGCTGATGCTGAAGAGGGAGATCGATCGCCGGCGCATGTTGCAGATGGCCGTCATCGCGGCGGCCGTGTCTGGTGCTTGACAGTCCTAAACCTCTTTTTCTGCTTGATGGTCGAGTCCGGACGGTGGCTGCGTTCATATGTACTACTACATCAGTGTGGACCTAGTTTTCTCCAGGATCTGGTTGTGTCAAGATACTATGTCATAAGTATATGGAAATATCATTCAACATATCGTTTTCAAGTGCCCATACTTGCGCACTCGACGACACGAATGTCCTGCATGTGGAGGAATGCTTCAGCCATAAATCTAGAATGTTCAGACTACGGAGACAAGGCAAATGTAGTTCAAGGGCCTAGAAACACACGGCTCTTGTAGTGGCAAGTTACAACCACTAAAACATATCGCCGCCTATTTAGGCGGCATGATCGGCAGAGTGATAGAGTTGAGATACTTGGGCCCAAAATGTATATAGTTCATGCCGCTGAATGTCTTCTCTGGCCTGGTTAAGAAAAGTTAGCCAACTCTTGCAAACCGTAGTGGACATACCGCCAATAATAGAGATCCATACCTATCTATAGGATCACAGTGCTCGAAAACACTGCTGCCAGCGGTATCGCCCGAGCTGATATCGAGAACGAGCCGTTCCCCCTTCTCGACGATGACGTTGGTCGGCCAGATTTCGACGTCCACTGCGTAGACCTCGTTGGGGATGACGGGGAGGACGTCGGTAGACAAGTAGTCGCGGTGAGGCAACCAAGGACGATGGCGAGGGTGCTGGGGATTCGTCTTCCTCAGGCTCACCCGTAGAAAACCTTTGGTCACAGGAGCTGCTTCACCGCTTGCCCCCGTGTAGAAGATCTCCTTCCCAGATGCGGAGAGGTGGCGAAGGCTGAGAAACAGGTCGATGTCCGACGGAATCGGCCCCCCTGGATATCCGGCCACGGAGACGTTCAGGTGGGCAACAATATGACCGGTAATTTCTGTTTCGCGCTCAAACGGAGGTGTGGTGAAGGAAACCAGCTGCGGAGATTGCGCCGTTCCCAGGGCTCTGTAACCCAGCTTGCACGGTCGTGCCACCACCGGCCGCGTAAAATGAAGCTGTCCATCAGGGCTGAGGAACAGATCGGTATACCGTGTCCTCGCAATGGGCCATTCGCTTTCTTTTCTGCGGGGATACAGCTTCTCTCCCTCGGGATTATTGTGCCCGACATCTCCTTTTCTCAGGATCAGGTCAACGGGTGGAACCGCGCCTTTCTTAGACCATCCCTCCCGATCCTCGCCCTTCAGAAAGGCGTCCAGAAAGCTTCGCTGGACTTCGACTTCCTCGGGGTAGTAGAATGGCAGATCATGTCTGCCGACGATGAAACGGAGATACTTGAGTTCGGAGCCAGCGTGGGTAAACCCTTCGACGTTGCCCCGAAGGTGGAGAAAGATACCACCCCAGTTGGCAACACTGAGAAGCGGAACCTGGATGTCCTCCAGGTTGAAGTTCACCGACGCATAACGTGCACAGTCGCGGAACCGACTCTGCTGGTGTTCGTCCAGAAACTCAACTCGGTTCGCCTTCAGTTCTTCCTCGGTCAAGTCCCCCTCGAGAGTATCAGGGCCGTGTTTCCGAGCTGCTCTGCCCGGCAAACCGTACTGATTCGAGGCAACCTGACGGTCCCACCAGAACCGCAGAAATCCGGAGGAAAGGATTCCACCATGGCGCGTAGCATCGCGATAATGATCTGAAAATCCCTCCCATGGAACAATCGCCGCCAAGCCCTTCGGATTTCGGGCGGCAACCTGCCACTGCGTGGCGCCGTAGTAACTGATCCCCAGAAGACCAACCTTTCCTGTCGACCATGGCTGTTCAGACGCCCATTCGATCAGCTCGCAGAAGGCATCGATGGTCGACGCAGACAAAACGTCCACGATGCCCGGTGACTGACCCGTGCCGACCTCGTCCGCCCGCACCACCACATAACCATGGGCGGTCCAGTATCTTGGAGTGGGCGTCTCCCACGCGGAGTGGACGGTCTTATGATCCGGGTTGAGCTCCTGGTAACTCTTTGGGTGGAAACTGACCGCCGGTCAGTGTCAACTTTTATCTTTTTATTCTAAGAGACATGCATACTCTTCGTAGGGGATGTCCTTTCCGTACGGTCCATAGGTCATAATGACAGGATACCTCTGGCCCTGTCTGGAATCTTTCGGTAGGTATACATTGCAGCGAACCAGGCCCCCATTCTGTAACGGGACGGAAACATTCTGCTCAAAGATATAGGGATAGGACGTCTCGTCGAATGTTTGGAGGTCCCGGACTTGGTTTGGCATGATTGGTGCTGTATGGTGCAAGCTTATCTGATGTCGGTTTTTTTTTGTGAGAAATGACGTTGACATAGACACAGTAGGGCCCTCGAGAGATATCTGAATCTTAAATATGGCAATCTCTCCGTTCGCCCAAGGCAACGAGCGTGGCCTGTTGGTCCGGGGTAAACGGAACATAGTAGCACAACGCTAGCTATACGGGCCGTACGCCTTCGAATGGGCCGTATGGCTTCTACCGGCCCGTTTCGGGTCAAATCAAGGAGATATCTTAACTCCGCACTCCGGCCTGCAAGCATGATAATCCATGAGTTGACCGTTACATGCAAACGCAGGCAGGGATGCAAAGATACGTCGAGTGGGATATGGAACCCCCGGGAGGGCGGGAATTGCCTCTCAAACCCTTACCGCGACTGCGCTGTCCAAAAGAAGGCAACCGGATCCAATCCAAAATATGGCCAAAAGGCGTGGAGGACATACAATCCTTGTATTTAAATATTAGATCTCCCATACCCAACCTCTTTGATCCCTGTCAATCGTTCGTTGCATTTTATTTAACCCATCCATCCTGTGCTTCTCCCTTTGCGATTTATTCCAGTAATTGCCCTGTTTATGCGTGAGACGTGCGCACCTGTCATTTCTCACCTGCATGCTGCAGATCCCTGTCCCTTGTATAGATGTCTTCTTCTCCTCCACGGCGTCGGCGTCCGATATCACCGAGACGGGTCGACTCTTCGTGCGTGATTGGCAGCGGAAGAGAGAGATCGGGGGGCGGAGTTGCCCAGGGCCTTTCTCCACCTCCATTGATTCTTTACTGCAACCTGTTTCTCTCTTTGTTGGTCTCCAGCTGCGACGCCACTGCCGTGGGCATCCTCCTATGACGCGTTCCGTGAGCTTTCAGCTCTGGTGCCGGAGTAGCCGGGAGAATACCTAGATACATACTGTACCTAGATGCGGTATGTCCTCGAGCTGAGCTGGGAGAAATGACACCATCCAGGGTAGTATTTCTGATCAAGTTTGGGTGTGTCGCCAGGGGACTCAGTCTGCGATGGAATGGTGAGCGTCGTTGCTCACTAGCCTCTCTAGCTCCCCCTGGCCAGAGATGAATGCGAATACCACGGCCTGCCTGTGTTGTAGGGGATTAAAGGTCCAAACACCGACGGCCACCTGTCACGACTGCAAGCAGATGTCTAACCGAAGTGACCGTGGCCGGTCTCCCAGCAGATCAAAGGGCGTCTGTCTGGTTCCGGGTGATATCGAACATGGATATAGCTTTGGGAAACATACTATCTGATGATCTTTGTATGTCCGACGTTCGGAATTTTGTCCACGATCTACGACAAGACCCTGGCAATATTTTCAGCAAATGGACTTCCTTGTTCGATCTGGACTCTCGAGTGCATAGCCTATATGAAGCAATTTCCCCCGCACTCCGCCGTATCAGCTCCACTCGTGCAACATGGCCCTATTATTTTCAGAGTGCGGTGTTACTGCACCCTCTTTACCACCAATGTCGCGTGATCTTATATTCCTCCATGTTCCTGTCGCACTTGGATCGATGTGCGGCACCACAGTTGGCAATACCAATAGCGAACGTGAGGATGAGACATCGCTGAGAAGCTGTGAACAGGATCCATCTGCTCTCTTCGAGACGATGGATATGCGTCTCGTCTATGAACTATGGAGGCAGCACGCCGCGACTCAATGACATCGGGGATCCAGATCCTGTCTTTCTTGGGGAATCCGCTTTGGCTGGTTGCACTAATCACCTATGTATCAACCTCCTCGGCATGACCAAAGACACAATGGAGAATCATTCCAGTTGGGTGCTACAATGGTACAGTAATAGTAGATATTGCAGTATTGAGCTGCGTCAAGAAGCATGTCCGATCACGTGCTATTTTCATGGAACGCTTTCACAAGCAACGGAGCTGTTGGTCAGGTGGACGATATATCTTTGCAATCAATAATGGTTCCAAAAGTGCTTTCTTGAGTGTCTCAAGCAAGTCTGCTGCTGGACATGGCACCGGCTGTGGAGTAGGCAACGGCGCTAGAGCCATTATACATGTCATATGTATTGTACAGTAATCAAGCATATAGTTTCATCGGGCTCGGGGTGATGACTTCTTTTGAACGGAAACTGCAATGTGCGTAGTTGGCGCGGATGCCATTGGCGGTATAACCGTCATCAGAACCCTGCCTACTGTTGGACTCATCGCCTGGTTTCTTGTCCGCGCTTTCGGAATCCTGATGATCGTCTGCCCTTTCCGGGCCCCCTCGAGAAGAACCATTGGTCTCATGTGTCTCAGCGGTCGTTCGTCCACTGTACTGTTCCACGGGGATTTCTCCCCACATGACAGGTTCAAATGCCGCCTCTTTATCACCTGCTGGAGGATGACATGCTGCACTGATCGCTGCGCTGCAATTCCCCACAAGAGGCATGTTGGACTTAAAGCGTCTTGCCCCCAGTGCTAATGCTGTGCAGATTATCAGAGAGAGAAGCATAGCGCAAATAATCGCCATTGGCGAGGAGCCACACGTGCTGGTCATTGGACAACAATCTAGTTGCCCGGTGTGATCGTACTGCACTATTCGCACGTAATATATGTTTTGGGAAACAAGCCAGTGCAGCACCGCTGATGCAATGAGGAGCGGCACACTGTATCTGTACGGAAGGCTGAGGTAGTAAGTCGAGCGTTGACGACCTTTCGGCCAGGAGACCCGAAGAGGTTTCCGGTGCCGGGCATAATCGTTGTATTCAGCGGCAAAAAGCATGCACGTCAGCAAGCCGTTGTAGAGAAAATAAGCAACTGACACAATGGGCTGGGGAGTATTGGCGAGGAGGACCATTGCTAGCACACTTTCATCCTCGTACATCGGGTAAGGAGAGAAAGGCAGCAGAGTGGATGAGTTGACCGTTCCGAGGCCAAGCTTCTAGATGTCTTTAAAGGACCACAATAGAGAAATGGCTAGATAAAGCAGGTAGCCCGAGACACCAAGACAGGTGCTCCAGCTGTTGGAGTGAGTGGATTGAGACAGCGTCCTTGCATCTGAAGCGAGGCGAACGTACACACTCATTCATTGTTCTTGTCCACCGCCGTAAGCTTGCAGCGTGAAGCCATCTTTCCCGTTTGGGCAAAATCTCGGGAAACAATGTCTGCAAAGGGTACCTGCAGGAGTTTCGAAGTGTCTTGCGGAGAGACCTTCCTTTTGTTTGCCATGAGTGGGGCCCTCGCGCCACACTCGACCTTGACATTAGACACCTGCCTCTGGTGGTGGGATCGGGGCGGGTGAGAAATGATGATATGGCATCTCCGACAGTCAGGAATATATCCTCCCTGTCTTCGCGAGCCGTTAACAACATGCAGATAACCTTGATCATATTACCGGCGATGACAACAAGACCGGTTGGCGGACTAAACAGCAATTCACAATGTTCATCGGTTTTCAGGCTTAGACAGCCTTCAACACGGTAGTTGCCCAACGACACTGACCACGTGCCGACACATACAGAAATGAAATCAAAAGTTACATCCGCAGCCCAAGAACTGTTCTTCCAGTTGGTCGCATTGTCTAGGTACGCTCTCAGCTCCTTTGCACTCAGTTCTTTCCCATCAATTTCATAAGATATCATAAGACGATGCAACGTGTCCAGATCCTGGCACCAAGGGTTGTCTTGGTGGCTGCTGGCACAAGGAGGAGGAGTCGTAAAATTAGTGATGTTAATAGTCGACGTGCCATACGGGGTGGGAACGTGCATGTACAAGGAAGGAACTTCAAAAGGCTGGGCAGAGGTGGTCCAGTTCATCCCAGAATCAAGAGATCCTAGTCCTATCCCTCTATACAACAGAGACTGATTGCCTCCCGTTAGGTTGTTTGAGAGTAGCACTAGAGTGCCTCGGTCCGAAAGATACTCAACATCGTATGTCTGGAAACATTTCTCTTTGTCGAGGTGCTCTAATCTGCCGTGAGAAATGTCCGAATAAAAGCTTGACACGCTCTGACCCATGCTTCGCTCGAAGCATCCGTCGAACCCACCGGCAACGGCCAATGTTTTGTTGAAGTCAAAATCGGCAGGGGCAACAACGATCTCATAGCCGTTGACATCCAATGATGAGAAGACAGCGGAGTTATATCTGCAATCTCATTAGAATGGAATCAACATATCAGAGGACTTCGGTGTGCAGACAGACATGAGATGAAACGGTAGGGAGGTGATCAACAGCACGAACCAAAGAATCCTCCGTCTCGCGGGAACAAACCAAAGATTTCGGAAACTGGGAGAACCGATATCGAGCGGGATGCGCTGGGCGTGTGCGCGATCAACATCCTCCCGGGACGGCGAACTCAGACACTGCATACAGTAATTGCTGGCCGCGAGCACCACCGTGCTCAGGGCGTTAATCAGCAGGTGCAGTCCCGTAGCCCAGTTCTTCGATAGAGAGCATTTTCCTTTGTAGAGCGTTGCGTGGGTGAACCCTTGGTCATCGAATTTGGAGTATGCCAGAGCAGTCGCGGCGACGGTGAGAACGATATTCACGAACGTGACGAGTGCAGTCGCGCCAGCGCAGATAACAACGCCTTTAACCCATTCACGCGGACGCGGCCCCTTCTCCGTTTGAGGATCCAACATGTCGGTCGAATGGCCTCCAGAACAACGCTGGTCCGGTGAGGAGAACATCCACGATAACATCGGCAACTTGGCGGATGTATTGCATGGTTCACTGTATCCCAAGTGAGTCCAGGCATGTCCGATGCGTTAGAGGAAGCTCCAGGAAAATCAACCTCCCACGTCTAGATTCAGCAAGCTCGATTTCATCTTCCGAGGCATACTGTACTTTGTGATAGCTGGCTCGACTGAACGGCCAGTTCCACTGTCGCTTCTTGGCCGGCGTCTGCGTCTCTTTCGAACTTCCAGTAGGGCCCGGTACTGTCATGGGGTTTCTCGTATTGCTTTCGAGTAACTGGACACGGGATCCGTCCGAAGTGGAAGCGTTTGACATGCTCGCGATGCAAAGACGGCAGCGCAGCCAGCGGCTAAATGTGTGTCTTCAGCGCATTCCAGTTTGACTGTTGCTTTGATGAATCCACCCGAGACTATGGGTTTCCTGCGAGGTATGATATATACTTGTCTTCCGGGCCACGGGCTGCAGACAATCGCAGGCCGAAGCCTATCAGAGGCATCCGTCCGCTGGGACATTACCGGGCGCCATGCTGCTGCGCCTTCGTCTAGGGCCAAGGACACTGAGCGGCCTGGATCGTGTTAGCTTCAGGGACGATGGCCGTGCAAAGGCTCAGCTGTGCCTCGGTTCCTGGGCGTTGCAGACGCGGAGAGGTCGAGACGACAGAGCCTCATCCGGCCCCGTGACGCCACGTGAGGGCGTCTCGACGACGACGTCCACCATCTCTCGGACGGACATCTGGAGATGCCAGACGATCCACGCCTTGCTGGTCTGGGAAGAAAACGGGCGCCATGTGAAGATCCGCGCGCGGATCCGACGCATCTTCTTCCCCACGAGGGGCACGGCGGGACACCGCGGGGCCGTTCCATCTTTCCGCTGGCATCCTCGGCACAAGGGAACATCCAACATGCTGCATCCGGCACATGGAAGCGCCTCGAAGACATCCTGCTCGGCCTGACGGACGGATGCGACAGGAAGCTCCGTCTGTCGAGTCGCGCGGCTTAAGAACGACGACCAGCTCTCTCTGCTACGGCTCCGTCTGAGATCGTTCTCTCATCCTCCTCTACACCCTCCTGTTTGTTGGCAGACACCATGGCTCCCATTGCAGACGCAGACACGCAGCCCGCCGTCCAGACCCAGCCCCCTCCCCCCTCGCACCCCGGCCTGATCAAGGTCATCCGCAGCTCCAAGCCCTTCGGGTCCGGCGCCGTCTCCCTCGTCGACCTGCCCCCCGGCGCCCTCTTCGCCAAGATCACCACCGCGACCCCGGGCACCAAGGCCTACACCACCGTCCAGACCGGTCCGGACACCCACGTCGAGCTCAACTCCGACCTGGTCTTCTGCAACCACTCGTGCCGCCCCTCGCTCAACTTCGACATGTCCCGCATGGAGGTCCGCGTCGTCGACGACCGGCCCCTACGCGTCGGCGACGCCCTGACCTTCTTCTACCCGAGCACCGAGTGGGACATGGCCCAGCCCTTCAACTGCAACTGCGGCGCCGGCGAGGGCGTCTGCAAGGGCTGGATCTCGGGCGCCAAGAACATGTCCCGCGACGAGCTCAAGGGCTACTGGCTGAACCCGCACATCGAGGAGATGCTGAACCAGAGGGACGCCCAGCATGCGACGTCTTAAGGACCATGGTCATGGTCATGGTCATGTCATGCCATGCCATGACGGAAACGGAGCGGTCTCTCTCCGTGGGATTGTTGCATGCAGGCAGTAAAAACAAGGAGGAATAACGGAAAGGAAAAAGGAGTTAAGGGAATCAACAGAAAGTGATATCCGGCGTCCGCGTTGATGCGAGCAGGGTCGTTTAACAGCTCGATGCGGCACGGGAATGGATACGTCGTGACCTCATGGCCGGGGGCGTTTGGTGACGTCGAGTTTGACGAGGATAGTCGAGGCTCATGAATGGATGGATGAAGACTCGCGCTGTGTGCCACAAGTGTGCTTCAGCATGTTCTGTTCACATACCCGGTCTATCCCAAAGAGATCACTTAGAGTGTACCATAGGCATATTTTCTGGGAACGTACACGCGCGGATACCCGACGGCTGGGACGTCTCGACATCCTTTCGGGCTCATATTTTGCTGGCTGTTACTACGCTACCTCTCAGATCCGGGTTCTTGTGCAGGTCGTGGTGATGTAGCAGGCATTTTCGCTAGAAAGGGATACACTTTCATGAAAATTATACAAAACGAATGGAATACTATCTAGGTGAGAATATATGTTTTACAGAGGCATGCTATGGAGAACTTTGGAGGCCAGCCATTTAAACCGTATGCCTAAATAGGAAATCCTGGGCCTCTGCGGGTGTGGTGCTGAGTCTCTCGATGTTCGATCCTGTATGTTGTAGCCACCTATTATAATAATCAACTGCGTCCTGAAAACATATGGTCTTTAGTATGCACTGTACCTGAGCGCACAATGCGTCGAAGACATTAAAAGCGCATGAGAGAGAATAGAATGGCAATGACAGCACGTGCGAGATTGATAATCTTCTAAGTAGACCGATTTCTCGAGCGACTTTGACCAGGCTTGCATCTTTTCTGTGATAGATAATTCTTTTCTCGGTCGGTTATTGAGATAAAATATACTGCTGCTCCAGCTGGAAATGTATCTCTCGGTGTATCGACTCAATCAGAGACAACGAAGCTTCCTTCATGTCCAGTATCAAGACATTCCGAGATAGGTACCTAATTCCCGCTGTTGGATACCAACGGCTGCGGAATATATGCATCCTATATTATACTTTATATAAACATAGTCATTTGAACAACTTTTCTTCCGTTCCAGAGTGCTGGAAAGATCTATCTATATTAATCTTCCTCTTCCCCTGCTCATTGTGGCTTAACCAAACATAGAGCCAGATATGTGCAGGTATGTATATCCCAACTGAACCTTTCACTAGGTTGGAAGAACACGATCAACATGACATTCCTAATATGTTTCCCGCTTTGAATTGATTATCAGAGATCAAATTGGCGTTTTCTAGTGCTTATAGTGAATATGAGGATGAGACAGCGCTAAGAAGTTGTGAACAGGATCCCTCCGCTCTGCATTTGGATGATGAATGGGAGCCTGATTGAGAAGCTATGAATGCAATATACCGCGGCCCAGTGATATTGGACTCCAGAGGCGATGAAATCCTTGAATTCTCTTAGAATAGCATCATTGATAGGCTTGGTAGAGCGGTGTGAACAGTCCTACGGATAGACTTCATTCTATATCGTGGCGGTGTACGCAGTCTCGATGGTTGCTTAGAGCAACCCCAGACGTCCATACCCACTAGTATATAGTTTAAATATAAAGCTCAATAAGCCTTCACAACTTGACCAGCACACTGATTGCTACCCTTCTTTAGAAAGTTTGCAACACAGCTTGCCCCCCTTCAATTCTGCCCCGTTGCGGACAGCTTCCTAAGCACCTAGTCCTTCTCCTCTTTTGATTTAACACATCAGTAGAAGCAAGACTTCCTTATTTGTCAACCGCAGCTCTAGCCAGCCCAATTAACCAGGACCGCCGTCTATCGCCTATAAAATCCAATCATGGGACAACTAGAAGGTCAATTGGAGGAGTGGGAAGCTCAAGAGGCCGAGAAAGTGAAACAGCTTCTAGGAAATCGCTCCGTCGATCAATTTCTACAGCTTCCCAGGAAGGAAAGAGAGGAGATCTATTGTCGGGCCTTGACTGCCCCAGGCTTTCTCTGGATGCTATATCATCAAGTCCAACACGAGTACTTGGGGGCTGGCGTGCTGCTCTGCCGTAAATGTGTCACCTCGGAAGCAGCCAGATCGCCGAGGAGTCCCTGCAGACCTACTATAGCCAGAATTATTTCCGTGTCGCGGCCTCCTTTCTGCCTGAACTACTGGCCAGGCAGACCGACCCAGATTTCGACCCGGATGGCGGCGTTGACCCGAAACAGTGGGTGCGACGCATCGGCATCATGTTAGATTGGGATGGGGAAATCGAGCGTCGCGACGACGGTGGCCAGGAGGACGGCATTGTGGTTGAGGTGTTGAGACTACTCTCCCAGTGTGACCGCCTGGAGGAAGCAGTTTTGGAGATTCCGGGTCCGACGCGGGAGGACGTCCGGAAAATCGACAGGATTCTGCAAGAGAAACAGCAGATTATTCGCGACTTGGATCGACGCCTGCAACGAGGCGTTCCGATTCTCCGGGAACAGGTGTGGGATAGGATGGGGCGTTGTACATACCGGGAGGCTATAACCCTGCCCTGGTGGAGTGATGAAAAGGAAAGAATCATGGATGAAGTAATCAGCAAATGGAACCAGTATCGGACCTCTGCTGTGTAAGATATATCTGTCTAGCCATTTGTTACTGTGCAGAGTAGGATCATCTCTTCTCGCGATACCAGAATAGGGAAAGAGAGAAGCTAAGGACCATTATGTGTCGTTTATACTATCTCAACAAGCCTTTAATTGCTCGGCTTGAAGATATACAGGAATACCTAGTTCTAATTAGCAACATAATATTGCATTTCAATCATTACTGCCATGCAACAACCTCTGATGTTCAAGGTCTTGTTGGGGTTGTCGAAATGAGGGCTCATAAATGTGAATTTCTGCCAATAGACAATCATTCGCCAAATGCCGAGCTCTTTAAGGACTGGCACAGCGAGAGAGAGCTCCGGCGCCAATATCCGCTGTATGAAGCATAGGAGTCATGAGATACTGGGATCACTTGCTATCTAGCTTCGTCAGCGGCCCACTACTTCGATTCTCCCCAATTCTTCTATGCTTCCGGTGCCTTCAACTCCATAGCAACATCCGTGCGGTCTTCCAACGTAACATAGCTTGCTTGTTGGCCAATCCAGCGTTGCAAATCGCCTCTTTCCAAGCTGACCATCATGTCTGCTCATCCTGTACGGCGCACTGACGATCAACTTCACCTGCGGTCAATTTCGCGTAAGGCCAGATAATTTCGACGCATTCGTATTTCTTCGTTGGATCTTTCTTCGGTGGAGGTTCCATGCTCGACTACCATACATCTTTGAATGTGGTCTGCTCATGAATTAGCTGCTCCGGCGCAGTGGTGTTGAATGTGGAGTGTGGGTGAGTAGTAATGATGGTGAGCTGGTTCTCTGGGAGTCAGCATTCAATGATCTGATACCGTGAGAAGTCAATACTGGGATGACTGCCCAGAGAGCTCTGGTCTTGCTGTGGCACCGATACAGGAGAGTGACGCCCTGAATAGACCAGTGGCGTGTCACGAAGCGAGGTGCCCGCTCCAAGACTCCTGTTATTGAAACACGGGGGGAGGCGGTTGTTGCGGGGAGCAACTGAGTCATCAAGAGAACATGGTGGCGGCCAGTCCCTGAACAATAAAGATTGACGGGATCTGAAAGAAGATGTTTGAAGATAAATGCCTGGCATCTGAACTTGATGTAAGAGTGGGAAGATGGTAGTGCTTCAGTACCTGAATGAGCCTAAGAGCTGGTGTTGGACTCAGCCGCCCCTGCTCAACTGTATAAGCCAGGAAATCACAGGATCGACTCCATGACGGTCAGGATATGTGTATTGTTATGGACGTGTAAGATACTAGCGCTTCCATTTATAACATTGCAATGCTCTCAATCTTATGTGCTCCATATCCCGTGTGAGGATAAGCAAATCGCGGTGTAGAGGAGTGAGCAACATTCAACCATCGGTATATAGGTTCAAGTGCGAGACGCCAGATGGGTCCAGGTATCTATATTGTCCATGTGGACGCGGTTCACACCTCCTGGGAACGGGTTAACGAATGCTCCATGTTCTGGAGGAGTCAAGAAATGTAGAAGCTCCATGAGACCGAACATGGCCTGGTCGCTTTCTACCCTCGAGAGGACCAAATGTCAAAGAATATGGCCCAAGACTGCCCACAGATTCACCAGATAAGATGAGCATCCCAGCCATCCAGCATAACCACAAGATCAAAGGTCACAGGATCCCTGCTTCTGCAACCAGGCCTACTCACAACCCGAACCTGCCCCAAAGAGCAACGCGTGCCCCTCGGCGCCCTCCCGGGCGTTGCTCTTCAGACACCGACACATAGCTGGACGCTCAGCAGCAACTGCGCGTCCTTTCGCGCCCACACCCGCACCTGGATGGATCCTGGAAGAGGTGCCAAGTGTCGCATCCAAGATGTTTTCGACCTGCATGTCCAGGAGCTGGAGACCGGTGGTCACCCTGGCCTTCAGCAGAGCCAAACCTCGGACCTTTTGCAAAACATTTCCCAGTCACGCTAAGGACCCAAAAAAGGTGAGGCACAATCGTCCCTCTAACACAGTGGTGGATGAATGGTGACAGCGTCGGAGAAGGGGCTTGGTCCGAAAGACCCTACAGGTCCACAGTCCCTGTTGACGGCGCCTCTCACCGAAGAAGAAACAGAAATTCTGAAGATGTATGAAGACGGGACTCAATCTCACATCATCGCCGATCGCTTAAAGCGAAAACACTCCTCGGTAAACAAGAAGATCAAAGCCCTCGCGCCATATTTTCGGGATCGCAACCAGCCTCAGCTCTTCCATGGTCCACAGGCTCTCAGCCCGCAGTTGGAGGATTCCATTTTCCACGCTCGCATGTCTGAGATTTGGGAGGGCTTGATGATATTACCGAAGACCCGGCAGTGGGAGGACACACTTTCCACAGTCCCATCAGAGTTCTGGCTTGACCAGATCGCGCAGCACACCCCAAAACCGGTCAAATCTTTGCTGGCGTCCCACCAGCCTCCGGATATCGCTCGGCTAGAGTCGTTGAATTGGTCTGAGACCGAAGCCGCGGGAGTCTATGCGTGGATTTTACCGCCGGAAACCACACCGGCCTACCTCGACAAGCACTTCTGTCTCCTTGTAGGCAGCACGAGCGAGTACGGAGTTGGTCTGAGCGGCACGAGAGGCAGACTTCTGTCAAAACAGTCTTCCACCCAAGCAGACTATACTACTAGAGCCTTCCTCAAAGAACACGGGTTTAGCAGGAGTGGGAAGCTTGTTACTTTGCTCGAAGTGCCGTTCAAAGACAAGTCACTCCAAGAAACCATGCGGGTGAGGGCGCTGGTGCGGTTGGCGAGGGCCGTGTTCATCATATGGCTCGGGGCCGTGAGGGAAACAGCAAAGCCGGCGATCAAGCAGCTGGTCCCGTGGGAATTGGAGTGTATCCGTTACCAAGGGTTTGCCAGTCACATGTTCTTTGCCTTTGACTTCTACGAGGCCAGAGGACGGAGAAAGAAGAGGAAAGAAAGATGAAGAACATGGTATCTCTGTATTCCGGAGACGCTTGGCTGCCAGACCATGAAGCATACAGGTCCTTCTTTTCGACGCACATTATGATGTAACTTCGATCAGAAAGGTTTCTGTTGAACAAGATTGCAAATTTGACCACCATGTCTAGATCCAGTTTGTAGTCTCGAACAGGACGTGACCAGGTCATAGTTGAAATTTAAAGTCATCGTCACCTTTCTACCAGCGCCGGTGGAAATCCCAGAAATAGGTCTCCTCCGTAGCTTTGCACAGAGATTTCAGCTGCATCAAAATGGTTGAATAGCATGCTGCTTGGTACAATATATAATGAGTGGTTGATGCCTTGCTTCGTTCAACCTGCTGGAAAGTTGTCAGACAATCAAAATACCAGTATCTGACTGCAACTAGTGGCCTTGGCCTCTTTGCGTAGTCGAGCCGTATTTTTGGTCAACAAAAGTGGATTGCATGGTTCCCAGTGAGAATATAAAATTGCGCTTCAGGCATCACGACAATTGATAGCAGATGCCAATTCCTTGTCCACGTCGCTGTTGGCGATGTCTCCAGCCAGATATCCTGAGCCAGTCACATGATCACCGCCCGGCGCCTCCATCGCATCGCGATCGCTCGTCCGCCGTTTCATCCCATCTCCACAGCGCCTTGTCCCGCACGGGTCGAGGCCGTTTCCATGTCCACACATCAGAGGTGCCTTGGGATTTACTCTGCCTTCTAGCCGCGGGGGAAAGCAGGAATGCAGCGCGTGGGAAATGCGTTGCTTGCTGCCTTCGCTTCTATCATATACATCCGCTGCCCCTGACGGCCAATCCGGGCTGGCCCCAGGTCTCCGCGCCCCCGAAATCCGATTCTCTCCTGGACCGCCAACCTGATCGATCTGTATCATCATCTCCGCCGCCTTTCACCGTTCCAACGGGTCTTGGTCCATGCACGCCGGCGGTGGTTTGGCGATGCCGTCCCTCCTGCCGCAGCCGCTCAAGGCGGGGGAGGCGCAGCAGGCTCGCCGCAGCCCACGGGTAGCGTTGTCGCGGACGCACGAAGGGCCATCGTCGAACAAGGAGGCGGGTCAGGGGCATGCGCAGCAGCTGTCGGGAGCAGAGAATCCAGGGTCCCCGCTGAATAGGATCTTCTCTCTGACTCCGGTGCCAACCATTGTCCTGGACTCCTCCTTCTGTGTCGTCCAGGTCTCTGCAAGTCACCTAGCCTTCTCCAAGTTGACGCGAGAGGAATGTATCGGGTTGAGCATCTATGCCCTGCCGCCCTCCAAGATCCCCGCGCCAGATGTCGCGACGTTGCGTAGCGCCATCTGCGCAGCCGTGACCACGCAGGCCGTCCAGGTCATCGACGATGTAGAGGTGACCCCGGGCACATACTTCAGCCTACGCTTGACGCCCATCTACGAAGGCGCAAGCCTTCTCTATGTTCTTCTGGAGGCCAATGAGGTCACGAGCCAGCGGTACACGAGGAAGGTGGTCAGCGAACAGCTCTATGTGAACGAGGCATACAGGATCCTCGTCGACACGGTCAAGGACTACGCCATCTTCCTGCTGGACACTGAGGGCCGCGTGGCCACATGGAATGCCGGAGCGGCCAACCTGAAAGGATACAGCTCGCAGGAGATCATCGGTCAGCACTTCTCCGTCTTCTACAGCGACGAGGACCGGCTGGCCGAGAAACCGAAAAAGGAACTCGACGTCTGCCTGCGCGAAGGGAAGGTGGAAGATGAAGGCTGGAGATATCGCAAGGATGGCTCCCGTTTCTGGGCCAATGTCGTGATGTCTCCGGTCTACCACTGTGGTCGCCACGTCGGGTTTGCAAAGGTCACACGCGACCTGACGGAACGGAAAGCCGCAGAGGCCCGCCTGATCTCTGCGTTCGAGGAGTCATCGAAGGTCAAGTCGGAGTTCCTGGCCAACATGAGCCATGAGATCAGGACTCCCATGCATGGAATGCTGCTGGCCCTGTCTCTGCTGACTGGAACGGAGCTGGATCAGAAGCAGCGCGAGTATGCGTCCATTATTGAAGACTCGGGATCCATCCTGTTACGGGTGATCAACGACATCCTCGATTACTCGAAGCTGTCCTCTGGGGCCTTCTCCATCACCGCAGGCGTCGTAAGTGTCGAAGATGTTATCGAGGCAGTTGTTCGCAACTGCAGGTCAACTCTCAAACCCGGGGTCGAACTGGAAAAATCGCTCGAACAGGGCTTCCCCAAACATGTCAGAGGTGACCCCCTTCGATACCGGCAAATCCTTCAAAATCTCGTCGGAAACGCCGTCAAGTTCACAGAGCAAGGATATATCCGCATACGATCTACCTTCTCCGAGGACAAAGAGGATAGCACTTCGTACAACATCCTCACCGAGGTCATTGATACCGGGATCGGCGTGCCGGAGCATGCTGTCAATAATCTTTTCAACCCTTTCACCCGGTTTGCTGATTCCACCACAAAGCGGTACCAGGGAACTGGCCTAGGCCTGTCAATCTGTAAAAGCCTGGCAGAGCTGATGGGCGGTACAGTTGGATTCCGGCCTAATCCTGATGGCCAGGGCAGTGTGTTCTGGTTGACCGTGAAGATGGGTAAACTCGATAATGCCCAGCCGGAACTGCCACCCGCCTCGACCTTGCCATCTCCAGACCCCTGTGCGGAGGTAAAGGCCATTGCGCCGCGGAAGCAGCTTCTGTTGGTAGAGGACAATACCGTGAATCAGACTGTCATGCTGAAGGTGCTTAAGAGCATCGGCTTCGAGAAAGTGGACACCGCGTGGGATGGTGCGGAGGCCGTGCGGCTGGTGAAGCAGAAGCCGCTTTCCTATAGTGCTATTCTCATGGACATCAATATGCCAGTGATGAATGGGCTGGATGCGGCGAGCGAGATACGAGACATGAAGCTTGACATGCCCATTATTGCAATGACAGGGAACGCCTTAAAGGGCGACTCGGAAACCTACCTCGCCAATGGGATGAATGACTGTGTCGTCAAACCGGTCAGTCGTCAGCAATTGGTACAAACTTTGTTGAAATGGATCGGCACGTGATGGATATTTGACATGTCCGTCCTCGGGGGCTGTCAGATTGGTTCACGACTATGCCAAAGTACCTTGGTCATGTTTTATGTCACCATTGGAGTGGACTCGGGAAGGTTGACAATCGCACGTCTTGGCATCTTTTTCCGTGCGCGGCATCAGAACAGAGGTTATTTCCACGGCAGCATGCTCTTTGAATAACGACCTGGTCTATTGACACTGTTGATCTTGTGGCATGTGTTACAACCATAAACCGGCAAGCGGTGCTGTCGAAGAACTGCTCCTTCACTCTTGGTTGAGGGAGGAGAGAGTTTAACAAATGGCATAGAGCTGCCAGGACTGGACTCGCCGACATCCATAGCGCGAGGATTGTTTTAGGAGAATTATACAGAACCTCATGGCATCTCTGGAGCATACTTCTGGCGACGCATCTAAGAATTTGGTCGGTCTTCATGCTCCGTCATGTGGCGGGCGAGACCCGACTGACACCCACAGAGAGACAGATGACGTCATAGGTCGAAGTATGAAAACATTCATGAATTTGCTGCCGTACGATATAATTACAATATTTGGTAGTTGATGCTAACCCCAACTTAAATGGACAAACCACAGGCGCACATGTAAAGACCGACAGAGTACGGAGTTCATTTCTATGCACTTTATTCACTGGAGAATTTGGTTGATTGTGCCGGCGCTTTGTGTGGGTGTTGTGGAGCATGGAGCAGTAGGATACCCTGATATATGGAAAATGCGTCTACATAGCAGACGTTCAACGGGTACAAAGAGATCAAGCTGAAGTCATATAGACTGGAAACACAAACAGCACGGCGCCGATCTCTCACATCGTGCGATATTTGGCACGTTCCCAAGCAGGAGATGATCGGACGGAGTAGTGCGGATGGCATGTCGTCATAGCTGGCTCGAGCGGACCTGGCGGTCCAGTTCGTCTCTCAGGGGCAGATCCATCCTCCGCTCGCTTGTGCCACAGCTTCCCCTCGCTATCCGCGCTGTCCTCGACACAAGATAGGCCGCAAAGCTGCAGAGAGCTGCAGAATGTTCTCATGCAGGAACACAGCATGCAGAAGGCCATGTGCTGCCGTCGTGGAAATGTCACTGGGCGATAATTCCCCTCAGGAAACCAACTAGTGACTACTACGCAGCGCCATGTGGACATCAGGGCAGAATTAGGAAGGTTTCAAGGTTAACCGGATCGTGCCGAGACCTGCACTAACTAAAGTGCAGAGAAACACCGTCTGGTCGCCGATCCATCCTGAAGGGGTAACCAAGCTATCCAGGGGTCGCGGCACTGCCCGCGCGCAACCGTTTATCTTATCTCAATTCATCCAGGTGCGTAGGGCCGGGCAGATCCCAATCTCACTTCAGCCGAGACCGTATTTATGCTGGCCATCTTTGCGCTCTTGTGAACCTTGTGCTGCCGTGCGGAGAACACCAGCTCTCTGCCACGGAGGATCATGACGGGCGATCATTTCGCGGAAACAGGAGCCTTGACCCCAGAATGGGCAAGACAAACCATTATCGGCGACAAGACTACGGAGCACTGCGTACCTGGTGCACCGGACCCAGCAAGGTCAGAACAAGCTCTTTGAAGCCTTATCAAGCTGCCAATAACAGGTCTCTGACGCCTCTGGACGGAAAATAAGGGTACAAGTCGCTCCGTAAAACCCCACTCCCAAGACTTTTGAAGGCTCTTGGTTATCTGCCGAGCGCGCCTCCAAAAGCTAAGCAGTTCAGCCGAGGGTTTGGCTATCACTATGTGGATCTGGCGCCATAATAGGCTTTCTGCGCGGGGGCTCTGGATCAACAGGATGGACGCAGATATATGGGGTTTATGCTCCCCTCGCCGCTGGGCATCCGGCTCTAACCAGCGGACGTCTGTGAAAGCCGTATCATCATGAAGTCTTCTCTCCTGGCCCTCGGAGCGCTGGCCGCTGGCGTCCTCGCGGCACCGGCGCCCATCAACTATGTCGTCCATGAGCGCCGGGAAGTGATGCCGCGCTCGTGGAGCGAGGGCATCCGTCTCCACGGAAAGACCGTCCTACCGATAAGAATCGGCCTGACGCAGTCCAACCTGGACCGCGCACATGAGCTCCTTATGGAGGTGTAAGTTACTCTCTCGACTTGCGTGTCTGGTCAAATCTGACTCCCTCCCAGCTCCGACCACACTTCCCCGAAATATGGTCAGTGGTATACTGCGGAAGAGGTCCGCGATCTCTTTGCACCGGCGGAGGACACGGTCCAGGCCGTCCGCGACTGGCTCGAGTCTGCGGGCGTTGCCCCCGATCGCATCACCCTGTCTGCAAACAAGCAGTGGCTGCAGTTTGATGCTGAGGCTGAGGAAGTGGAGTCCTTGTTACGTACTGAGTACTACGTTTACGAGGATTCCGGCACCGGAAAGGCTTACGTTGCCTGCCAAGAGTAGAGAAAACTAGCGTCCAGAGGTGCCCGCGGAAGGAAGCTGACAACGTGAGCAGATATTCGATTCCCGAACATATCCAGGAGCACATTGACTATATCACTCCCGGAATTAAGCACATTGCTGTTGTTGGTGCCCGTCCTGCGAACGATGCGGACCTGAAGAACCTGAAGAAACGATTCAGCATCCCGAACCCGCTGCCGCCGGTCCTGAAGTCCTTGCCCGTTAGTCTCGAAACGATCATGGGTTCGGTGTTGGAGACCTGCGGCGTGGCGATCACTCCAGCGTGTATTAAAGGTAATCACATCGATACCGTATCTCCCGATACAGATGCTTATCCGTAAATCACAGCATTGTACAACATCACGGATGGCACGAAGGCGACCCCAGGTAACGAATTGGGAATCTTCGAGGATCTGGGAGACGTTTACAGCCAAGAGGACTTGGATCTGTTCTTTGCAACCTTTGCCAAGTATGTCGATGAAGTTCCAGCCCCAAGTCCTGTCAGATTCGCTGATATGCCCCCAGTGAGATTCCTCAGGGCACTCACCCCATTCACAATCTGATTGATGGAGCCCAAGCACCGGCCCCCGTAACGGGGGCTGGTCCAGAATCCAATCTGGACTTCCAGATTTCCTACCCGCTTATCTGGCCCCAGAACTCCGTTCTCTTCCAGACAGATGACCCTGTCTACCAGGCCAACTATACATTCGTAGGATTCCTTAACAACTTTCTTAACGCCATCGATGGCTCGTACTGCTCATATTCGGCGTATGGCGAGATTGGTAACTCACCCATCGATCCTCCTTATCCGAACCCTGGACCGGGCGGGTACAAAGGCCAACTCATGTGCGGTGTCTACAAACCCACGCCCGTCATCTCCATCTCCTACGGCGCGGCCGAGGCTGACCTGCCCATCTCCTACCAACGGCGCCAGTGCAACGAGTTCATGAAGCTCGGCATGCAGGGCGTCACCATCTTCGTCGCGTCGGGTGATTCTGGGGTCGAGGGCCGCGGAGGTGACCCTAGGCCCAGCAACTGTCTGGGGGCTGACGACAAAGTCTTTGCACCCGACTTCCCGGCTACTTGCCCATACCTCACCGCAGTCGGAGCTACCACTCTTCCTCCCCTTGCCGACCCTTCGAAACTGGGTCAAGAGGAGGCCGTGAAGAGCTTCGGGTCTGGCGGCGGCTTCAGCAACATCTACGAGCGCCCTAGTTACCAAAATGACGCCGTGGAAGGATACTTTGCGACAGTGAACCCGCTCTACCCGTACTACGAGAGCGTCGACAACAGCAGCTTCGCCGAGAACGGAGGCATCTACAACCACATCGGTCGTGCGTACCCCGATGTTTCGGCCATCGGCGACAACATTGTCGTTTTCACCGGGGGCTCGCCTGCTCTCATTGGTGGGACGTCTGCTGCGGCACCGCTCTGGGGAGCCATCATCACCCGTATCAACGAGGAGCGCATCGCAGCGGGCAAGACAACCGTTGGGTTCATCAACCCGGTCCTCTACAAGCACCCTGAAGTATTCAATGATGTCACTGTGGGCAACAACCCGGGCTGTGGCACTCCCGGCTTCTACGCGGCCAAGGGGTGGGACCCCGTCACGGGGCTGGGAACGCCTAATTACCCCAAGTTGCTGGATCTGTTCATGAACCTGTAGGATGGCAAGGAGATAGATACTCGAACAGCTTGAGTCTTATCTGATGATGACCAAGAGTCTGTGTTGTGTACAGTTGGATAGTAATGGGTAAATAGGACTCCCTGCAATGTATATACTTAATATCCTACTTTGATTGCGCGTTCGCATCGTCTGTCATTTGTTTCGTAGTTGATATCTTAAAACATATGCTCTGCGGGCAACAAGTACATGATCTCTGGTAAGATCAATAGGAAACAAGCTTGATCAAAGATGCCGTTGGACATAATAATCGATCAGCACAGCACTGCCGCAGTCACAGACGCGCAAAGACAACTGACAGCCAGGAATGCATCCGACAAGGATTTTTCAGCTCTATATAGCTGGAGGTCCACTCGGATTTTCGGTCAGGTAGGCTAGTTAACAATATATAAATAATACTACGAGACGCATCACTTACAGCGACACGAAACACAATATGGGAGCGGTGAAGATTCTATATAAAGTTTATTCGAGCAGGTATCATCTTGTCCACATGCTACCTTTACTACCAGCTTCCGTCCATTAAAAAATGCGAAGGAGGTTAATATATTGCTTGTGTAAAGGTGATTATGAATACAAGAATTCGTATTGCTGAGCCGTTGCAGGGCTAATTAGACGCAGATGCTCATTAAATATATTACATGACACGCAACTCCACCGTGAGTGCAGGACCCAGCCATCTACGAGGAAACATCGCTGGCCGGATTAAGCACGTTCTCAAACTCCGCCATCTCGACCATCCTGACAAGCGCATCCGCGACGCCGTACGAAAAGGCATAGCCGCCGCCGCCGAATCCATACGCGTGGAGGACCGTCCGCTCCCCGATCCGCTTGCAGTCCAAGCGGAAGCCTCCATCGCGGGACGGACGGATGCCGACGATGTAGCTCAGGTCTGACTCGGGCGGATCGCTCGGGACCACCTCAGGAGCAAGGCGGTGCGCCCGCGCGATCTCGTCGCGTGCGATGTCCATGTCGATGTCGGGTGAGCTCATATATCGTTAACATCTATCCCGCTTGACAGAGGAGGAATTCGAACTTACAGGTTGTCGCGCTGCTTGACGCCTCCCAGCACCAAGCCACCGGACATTGGACGAGGGATGATGTACGTGTACTCCTTGCCGTTGCGGAAGTACATGGTCCCGGTGTTTGGCGTCTTGAGGAAGACGTTCTGCCCGCGTTCCGGAAAACACTGGTCGTCACGGACGTCGCTCAGCAGCTTGCTGCCCCAGCCGCTGGCGTTGATGAAGATCCGCGACTCGGGGAACATGCCGTAGAGCTCCGCGAGGGACGACACCTTGTGTCGGACGAACCGGCCGCCCAGCGACTTGATCTTTTCCCCCAGGTAGGGCATGTGCTTCGTGGGGTCGACGACCAGGCTGTCGTACTCCCAGCCGCAGTAAAAGTCTGACGGATATTCTCCGGGCTTCAGATGACGGAACTGCACAGTGTCAACTGCTGGATCTTGACGGGAAAGATATCCGCGAACAGCACTTACGTTGGAGACAACGGTCTTGCCCCAAATGGCCGAATTCTCCCCCGGGGCCTCCTCCAGATACTCCCTTGAATTGACAATGCAGACGCCTGCCTCCGGCTCCTCCTTTGCCAGCTTCAGCAGGTGCCGGTGGCTGGCCACCTGGAGATACTTATGCTCGTCGCACAGGCCGCTGGCGGAATGCCACGCTGCGCCCGCCCAGGCGGAGGCGTAGAGAATGTTCTGATCCCCGGGGAGAAATTCCGCGACGAGAACCACTTGGAAGCCCTTCAGGAGGAGCTGGCGGGCTGCTGCGCAGCCGATGATGCCAGCGCCCAGAATGACGATCGGTCGCTGCGAGAACGGAGTTGTGGAAGCGCCGTCTTCATGGCTCTGACTATTCTGCGGTTCGACTGCCATGGCGAGCCACTTATGTCCCCTCGCGATACCTCCGAGAGACGGGGGATTCTGAGCAAACAGCAGGGAGCGCGCCGTGCAGGAAGAAGTGGACGGAGTGTGGAGAAAGCCATTGTAGGCGGAGAGAGATGTTTTATATGCGTCGCAACCGCTTATGCTTTTGCGTCAATCATGCTACTCGGATGACGAGCCTCCATCACCCTGCGGCTATATTGCTAGAAACGCAACGCCCGTCGGCTCGAGCCGCCTGTCAGCATGATTGGTGAGGAAAAGGCGCTCTCGCGGCCGAAAGCTCGATGTTGGGACGAATTAAACCGGGCATCCGACAAGGGAAATTCGGCGGCGGCCCATGCCGCACGATGCCCCTCTACCCCCCACGCTGCCTGTAGATTCCCAAGGCATCTTGATATGCTTGCTACCCAAGATCGATCATCCGATCGCGATCGGATGACGCGGTCCAGAAGCCACCGCACCGCGTCTCGCCGAGGTGACATGCAGGCCGGCAAGGACAGGGCCAATCCCTGTCTTCGGTGCGACTCGGGCTGCTCGTACTTTGGACAGGATGGTCGTAGCATGGTAGTAGTCGGGATAGACGCCGCTATACTTCCAATCCGGAGAGCCTGAGGGACCTGGCCACCGTCGGTAATTACCAATACGATGATATCTGGACTGCCAATCACCATCAGTAAAGACACATTGAACGGATCCAGATGGAGAGGATTGGAAGAGATGGAAAGCTGGCGGAGCAGCTGACAAGGAGCGGCCTCCTGGACTTGGAGGAAGCCCGTGTTCCTGAAGGGCCTGTTGCTACATCAAAGGCACATTCTACAGTCCTTGCAGTATACTTCTCCCACTCCTCCCAAAAAAATAAATAAATAAATCTGTCGCGATACGGGCCAGATCTCAGGTCCGTGAGCATCTGATCGGATTGATCTTCGACGGACGGCTTAAGGCCCAGACCTTCTCGAGAGTTGTTGCACCCGTACAGGTCGTGAACACCAGATAGAGTCCATCCAGGAGCACCACTCCAAACGGTCGTGGAGCAGGAATACGCGGCCTGAGCTCTTCTAAATGTCATGACTCGTTGTATCCCGCACGCTTCACGCTCCTTGCTGCCTTGATGACTGTACGCAGATAGGATGGAAGACTTTTTTCTGAGTCCGGGAGGGGGGGGGGTGATATTCATGCACGGTCTGGCGCCATGGGAAACACTCGAGCATCCTTTGGAAGAGCATTGTCCCTTGCCATCAGGAGAGCGGATGCCCAATATCGTGGAGATCGATTGTCCGAAGACTCAGAGTCTTGCGTCGGTCCGCCGGTCATGCGAGCCCGTCTTCCTACGTGGGATCTCTCCTCGCGACATCTCTTTTGCCCATTTCCTACCAATCACTACATTCCACCAATGAGGAAGGGATCGTGACGGGTATGAACGGCTCCAAACCCCGAGTTGCGATTTGATGCTCACATCTCGTCCAGGTCAAAATCCCCATGTCTGCAACTTGATAACAGTGCCGATACGCATGTCCTGGCTCTTGGTCTCGGGCCGTGTCATGGTCGCAGCCCGAGCGATTGAACGCTACGACAGCCGAGGAACGTTTTTCGATAAGAAATTGACAGACCCCTTGTCGGCGCTTGGCCCGGTCAGTCGATCCCCTGCGGCCCCGATGCGAGGGAACATGACGGGCATGTCAGAACAGGGGGCCCTGGAACAGGGTGAGAGAGCCGGACGCGTCGAGAGGCAGACGACCTCGGACTTGTGCCGTATCTTCATGTTGCAGACCATGCGCCCTCGGCTGATATCAAAGCGTCCGCCATCCCCTCTTCCCTCGACGCGGACATGCAGGTCAGATCGATATCGCCCCCATCGTGATAAGGCGCGCTCCTTTCTGGGCAACTCGGCGGCGGCCCGGGCCGCCTCCAGCGAGATCAGCGTCGGCGAACGCGCCAGGGCGGATCCCCCACGCGATCCAGCGGCCGATCTCCCTGGGCCAAGCATCTGGAGTCGTCCAGGGCTTCCCCGGCCTGATGGACCCTTCGATATAAGACACGCGGGCATGGCGACGTGCTCTGGGCGTCCTGTCCCGGTTCACTCCTCCATCCCCCCATCCCCATGGACGGCCAGCCGGAGAAGACGTCTCGGATCGCAGCGGACGATGAGCAAAGGGACGGGACAGCGGCTCCCAAGGTATACATGCCTTGTGATATCCCGACACGAATCGTCGAAGGGAACCTTCATTGGACTCGACTGACGGACGACAGGGCCCTCAGGTCGATGTCGACGCCGACCGGGGCGTCGTCGACGACCGCGACGCCCACCAGATCCTCCCCTACGAGGCCGACGACTCGCCCTTCCCCGAGGTGCGCGCCGTCGTGTCGCCCGTCGACGATCCCTCGCTGCCCGTCAACACCGGGCGGATGTGGTGCATCGGCCTCCTCTTCACCGTCGTAGGCATACCTATACAACATTGTATACGACCCGACGGAGCCACTGACCACGTCCCAGGTCGGCAGCGCGCTGAACCAGTTCTTCAGCCTGCGCCAGCCCAGCGTCACCATCAGCTCCTTCGTCGCGCAGCTGCTGGCCTACCCCGTCGGCTGCGCCTGGGCGCGGTTCATGCCCCTGGGCGTCCTGAACCCCGACCGCCACTTCAACATCAAGGAGCACGCCCTCGTCACCATCATGGCCAACGTCTCCTTCGGCTCCGCGGCCGCCACGCAGGTGATCGAGGCCATCGTCAAGTTCTACAACCTCCCCTCGCGGGGCGGCTTCGAGCTGCTCTTCCCCGTCACCACGCAGCTCTTCGGGTTCGGCCTGGCGGGCGTCTCGTACCGGTGGCTTGTGCGGCCGGCGACCATGACCTGGCCGCTGGTCCTGTCCAACGCGGCGCTCCTGTCGACCCTGCACTCGCGGGCCAACGCCGTCGCGGACGGGTGGTCGATCTCGCGGCTGCGCTTCTTCCTCTACGTCTTCGTCGGCGGCGCCCTCTGGTACTTTGTCCCGGGCTTTCTCTTCAAGGGCCTCAGCACGTTCAGCTTCATCTGCTGGATCGTGCCCACGAATGTCATCGTCAACCAGCTCTTCGGCCAGACGACCGGCCTGGGCATGTCGATGCTGACCTTCGACTGGGCGCAGGTGGTCTTTGCCAACCAGAGCCCGCTGCTGGTGCCCTTCTGGGCCGGGATGAACGTCATGGGCGGGTTTGCGCTGTCCTTCTGGCTCATCTGCCCCATCCTCTACTACACCAACACCTGGTACTCGGCGTATCTGCCCCTGATGAACTCCAACGCCTTCGACAACACCGGCAAGCCCTACAACACGAGCCGCATCATGAACGCCGACGGCACGGTCAACCCGGAGGCCTACCGCTCGTACTCGCCCATGTTCCTGCCCGCGGCGTACGCGCTCACGTACGGCCTGGCCTTTGCCAACCTGACGGGCATCTTCATGCACATCGCGCTCTACCACGGCGGGGACATCTGGCGCAACTGGAGGGGCCTCGGCAACAAGGACATCCACGCGCGGCTGATCGAACGCTACCGGGAGGTCCCGTGGTGGTGGTTCGGCGCCATCACCGTGCTGATGTTCGTGCTGAGCGTCGTCACCAACGAGGTCTGGCACACGGGGCTGCCGGTCTGGGCGGTGCTGCTGGCCTTTGTGCTGCCGGTGCTCTACTTCATCCCGGTGGGCATCATCAAAGCGGTGACCAACATCAGCGCCAACCAGCTGAACCTGATCACCGAGTTCATCGGCGGGTATGCCTTTCTGGGGCGGCCGACCGCCAACATGGCGTTCAAATTCTACGGCTACGTGGCCGTGTCGCAGGGACTGGAGTGCGTGACCATTACGAGCTCCCAACCCGTACGTAGTTGAACGTAAACTGACGAGAGACGACTTCTCCAGATTCGTCGCGGACATGAAGCTGGCCCACTACCTGCACATCGCGCCGCGGACCGTCTTCCTCGCGCAGGGCCTTGCCACGCTGGTCGGGGCTATCGTCCAGTGCGGCGTGACGGTCTTCATGATCACCCGCATCGACGGCATGTGCTCGTCGGACAACTCGAGCGGCTATACGTGCCCGCACGGGCGAGTCACGTACTCGTCGTCCTTGATCTGGGGTGGGTGACCGGATCCTGTGAGGAGAAGCTACGTGTGCTAATTCTTCAGGCGCCCTCGGCCCCGGCCGCAGCTACTCGCCGGGCCAGCTGTACGGCCAGCTGCTGTGGTTCTTCCTCATCGGCCCGCTCGTGGTCCTGGTGACATGGATGCTCGGGCGGCGCTGGAAGTTCGTCAATTACGTGTCGTGGCCGGTGGTCATCGGGGGCATGAGCCTGGTGCCGCCGGCGACGGGGGTCAACTTCTCGTCGTGGTGGGTGGTCAACGTGCTGTTCAACGGCTGGGTCCGGCGGCGGAAGCCGGCGTGGTGGACAAAGTACAGTACGTCTTCCCTTCTCTTCTGTCGAGACACCTAGCGGAACATGTTTGCTGACTGTTTCTCAGACTACATCCTCTCTGCAGCACTCGACTCCGGGGTCGCCGTGTCGACGATCATCATCTTCTGCATCATCCTGCCCGGGGGCACGCTGGACTGGTGGGGGAACAGCGTGTTCGCCAACACGGCGGACGGGCTGGGAACGCCGTGGAAGAGCCTGCCCCCGGAGGGATACTTTGGGCCGCCGAAGGGGACGTGGGAGTAGCTGCGGTCTCATATAGGATACAAGTGTCCTTATGACTATGAATTGTCACGCACACGAATACATCATCCCCCACGAATCATGATGTGGTATGATTTTGCCAACGGGGAATTTCTTTTTATTTACACCTCACGCAATGTAGATACGTGGAATCCCGCGAACAAATGAACATGGATGGAGATGAATGTAGAACAGAAGCTATCTTCCCTAGGCACCTATACACTGCGAAGCAACCAGAAACCACTCCGACAGCCCGTTCAGCCCTTGGCCAGCCTCTTCAGCCCCGCCAGGTCGCCGTTGAAGATGTCCGAGTCGCCGCCGAAGCGGTACTTGTCCGAGTTCTGCCAGATGGTGTGGTAGGGCCAGCCGCCGGGCACCGTGCCCGGTGAGCTGCGGTACCGCGCCAGGACGAGCGGGCAGGTGGTCGAGAAGGCGTGGCTGTCGCCGGTGCACCTCTTCCACCAGTCGGCCGTGGTGTAGATCATGGGGTAGCGTCCCGTGTGCGCGTGGTAGGTGTTGACAAAGTCCCGGATCCAGGAGACCATCTGCGAGTGGGACAGGCCGTAGCAGGCGTCGCCCGAGGGGTTGTACTCGAGGTCGACCATGCCGGGCAGCGTGATGCCGTCGCCGGACCAGCCGCCGCCGTGGGCGAGGAAGAAGTTGGCCTGCGCGGCGCCGCTGCTCTTGTCCGGGTGGGCGAAGTGGTATCCGCCGCGGATGAGGCCGGCCTCGGTGGCGCCGATGTAGTGCTTGGAGAAGGCCGGGTCCTTGTACGTCGTGCCCTCGGTGGCCTGGTCTGCATCAGTAGAGGTGCGAAGAAGATAGAGACATGGAGAGAGAGAGAGAGAGAGAGAGAGAGAGAGAGGCATACCTTGATGATGACGAAGCGGGCGCCGCTGTTGTACGCGCCCTTGAAGTCGACGTTGGGCTGGTAGTGCGAGATATCAAAGCCCTGGACGCCGCGGGCGCGCTTGTCGAGCTCGGGGGCGGCGGCGGCGAGGCCGGCGAGGAGGAGAGGAGCGATCTTCATCCTGTGTCCAGTATCCGGCGAGGATATCAAGTGAAGTGTCTGGTTGATGTGGACATCTCTGGCGGCGGTGACGCCGTATTTATACTTCTCCTGACGATGCTTCCCGGTCCTTCACGTAGTTACATCGTATACGACACTTCGTAACTGAAGGCAGAAGCAAGATGCAGCAGTCCTCGTATTCCAGCATATCCCGCGATGATCCTTTCTATCCTGATGCCGGATACGAGGAGACGAGGAGATCGGGCAACATCCGAGGGCACGCATGCGGCCCGCGCGGGATCGGGAAGGATTTAACCATAAACATCAGACACGTTGAAGCGCATGTATGTGATATACGCTTGGTGTGATTGGCAGGCGGTTTCACGAGGCCCAGAGAGGCTGCAGACACGGATGCCGTGTATGTCGTCGTGATATAAATAAGGTCCCTTGCGTCGGCGCCACCTCGGATGATCGACGATGGCCTTTTCTCTCGTATTCTGTCTTGACGTTCTCTGTCGGTCACCTGAACATCTATGAGTATATGTGTATATAGATGCGGTACGTAGGACATACCTGGATATAGAACCTGAACATAGAACGTCGAGTCCCGAGATAACAGGTAGATGTTCAACATGTCGATCCGATCTCAGATAGACTGCCCTGGCCGGCGATCGCTGCGAGACGTCGCGACATGATGCCAAACACGGACACGAGGTGGATCCTGCGACGCCTCGCCAAGCAGCCCGAGCTCGTCGACGATCCTCCTCACAACACTCTCCTCCACCCACGGGCCCGATTAGGGGTTTTAGCTGCGGTTCGAGCCGACGTCTCCATCGCCGTCTCCAGCATGGCCAGCGACCGCGAGTTCCGCGAGCAGCTGGGCAAGTTCCGCCTCGAGCCCGCGCCCAGCGTCGCCTCCTCCAAGACGACGCGCAGCAGGCGCGTGCCCACGGCCTGCGAGTTCTGCCGGCGCAGGAAGAAGAAGTGCGACTTCCGCTATCCCAACTGCTCGGCCTGCGCGCGCGCCGGCGTGCGCTGCGCCGTCCTCGAGCCCGCGGCGAGCGCCGCCGTGCCGCGCGACCAGCTGGAGCGGCTGCAGAAGCGCGTCGAGTGGCTCGAGGACGTCGTCCAGCGCCTGACCGGCGTGGACGTGACGAGCATCCCCACGGGCAGCCCCGTCGACGGCGACGGCCTGGCCTGGTTCCACGTCCCCGACCTCATCTCCTCCCGCGGCGGGGCGGGGCGGAGCATCGACGACCTCGCCTCCTCCTCCTCCTCCGCCGGCCCGCCCAACGTCGGCGAGATCTTCCGCGACCAGCTGGAGAACCGCCGTCCGCCCGCGGCCCGTCCGCCCGCGTCGCCGCCGCGCGCCGTCAAGCTGTCGTCGCTGGCCGAGGCCGAGGCCCTGGCGGACGAGTACTTCGGCAGCCTGGGCTACCAGTACCCCTTCCTGCACCGCGGCGAGTTCCTGGGCACTATGAGGGACATCTACGACGGCCGGCCCGTGAGCCCGGACGCGCTGTGCTGCTACCACATCACGCTGGCCACCGCGACGCTCATCGGCGCCTCGGACAGCGGCATGTCGGCCTCGCTGTACCGGGCCGCGCGCGAGACGCTGCCCCTGGCGCTGCAGAACGAGGACGTGGCGGCGCTGCGGTGCCTGCTGGGCCTGGCGCTGTACGCCCTGTTCGCCCCGTCCGGGCCCAGCGTCTGGCACGTCCTGGGGGCGGCGATGCGCCTGGCGACCAGCCTGGGCCTGCACCGGGCGAGGCCGTCGGTCCCGGAGGAGCAGGACCAGAGGCAGCTGGTCGAGGACGAGATGGGCAAGCGGGCGTTCTGGAGCCTGTACAACCTCGACCGGCTGACGGCGGTGACGCTGAGCCGGCCGCTGGGCATCGCCGACGACGACATCACCGTCGAGCTGCCGCGCGAGTACGACGACGACTGGAGAGAGGCACCGGGGACGTGTGCCATGACGATCCCGGTGCAGGTGATGCGGCTGCGGCGCATCTTCTCGCGCATCTACCGAGCATGTGGGTGCTCTCTCTTTCATCTATGTACATCTCATGTTACGTCTCATGTTTGATATGTCTATATCTCTGTCGTGATGACACTGACAGACCAAAGTGTACAGTGGCAACCGCCTGTCCCCCGACGAAGACATCGGCCAGACGCTGCAGGGCTTCCGCCGCGAGCTCGACGCCTGGCGGATGGCCGCCCCCCTGCTGCCCGCGGCCCTGCACTACTCGACGAGCTACTTCGACTACCTCTACCACACGGCGCTGCTGCTGCTGTACCGGCCCAGCCCGCGGAACCCGTGCCCGGACGCGGCGTGCGTCGTCGCCTGCGGCGACTCGAGCGTGCAGGTGGTGCGCTCGTACTGGGACAGCTACGCGCTGGGCAAGATCAAGTGGATCTGGCTGACGCTATGCCAGATCTACGCCGCCGGCACGACGATGCTGTGGTGCCTCGACCAGAACGTGCGCGCGCGCCGCGAGGGCCGGCCGGCCGTGTGGACGCCGCCGGAGGACGTCGTGCGCTACGGCGTCGACGCCGTCGTCGTCCTGCTCGAGGAGTTTGGCAAGCGGCGGCGCGGCGTCGAGCGGCTGGCGGCCGCGTTCCAGCGGCAGAGCGCCGCCGTCCTCGAGAAGGCCAAGGAGGTCCAGCCGGTTGTGGCTAACGGTGTGCTGGACACGCTGCCGGAGATGGATCCGCAGGTGGTCGAGCAGATGCTGGGCTCGTACGGCTGGTTCCAGGAGGAGCTGGCCATGTTCTATACCCTGTAATCTGGTTTTCTTTCAGGATTTGTTTTGGCGACCGTTAGACATATTGCAGGAGCGTGGATATATCTGGAAGACGGCACCGGAGACAGCACAGGTGCATGTATATATGTGCTGGATGTATTTTGTTGTGTGCCGATGCTAGTTGTCGAATCCTATGGCGCCTGATATTGCCTAGTATGGAGCAGAGAAGTCTGATTTCTTGAATCTATCTAGGGTCACAAGCAACATATATACATCCAGGTTTGTGCATAGAGGACTAATCAGGTAAAATCGGTGAAAGTAAGCAAATGGGTCATGTATATCGACCTCAGAACATATATCCCCATCGAGCACTGCCTAATCCTTATACAGATAGTGGTAGTATATGGCCGACACTAGTTTATACCTGGCGAGATGATATACATTTCTGACGATTGTCTCCGCAAACCTCTGGTAATGTAAGCTATTTACATGCCACAAATTATAGAAGGCTTGTCGAGTATACTGCCCAACTGTACTTTATCAGTTGGAAGAGGAGGAGTTTAACCGGTCCACACTGATCCGGTCTGTCAGTGTTATTTATCGTGCCGAGAACATGAACGTTTCATGATTCTGATTTTATTTTGTTCTCTAGCATGGATCCGGTTCTTAGACAGAATTATTTGAGAATCATGGATAGATCCACCTAGTAAGTAATTTACGCGTTCGAATAGTCAAACTAGAAATACCGGGATCCAGGGATGTGAAATTAGCTCACCACACTTGTTGCTTTCAGAGTCCGGCGGAAAGCCTTGACCAGGGGCTATTGATGTGCCTTGGGAGGCCCATATTGAGCAAGGGATTCGGCTGCGCCAGGGGTTGAGACATAAGAGGGTCGGCAGCCTGTATCCAAGTACTCTATCCGGAATCCCAATGGACACACTGACAGCATATCAGCGCAGCAGACAGCTATGCAGGTCTGATATGTTGCTGCGCAGCGCTCTGCACTCTTGTGGTCAACATGATCCATGGAAATCCCCGAGAGCTTCTTCTCGCCAATGATAACAAGCGACATCACACCTCACCCCGCCATGCACATCGCGCCTTTGGACATGTCAACCCCGCGCCGATAAGAGACCGCATTCTGCTGATGGAGCCAATGCATCTGGTTGGCCTGCAGATATATCCAAGTATGCCATATCTGCATCTGCATCTTTTGCTTAACTGACACCTCTGCTGACTTTGCATCAGGCATCTCGACCTCATCCTTATCACAGAAGCTTTTACTGCTCTGACAAGCCGTGCTCCCTCAACATCCCGTTGTTGTCAGAACTTGCGTCATCGATCTGCTCATCTCTATGCTGTTTTCCCGCTGAATCTCATCCTGAGTCTCTATCATCTTGAGCCAGCGGATCTCTTGCTTCAGGCCATGGCCCAGGAGACGAGCCCCCTTGCCTTCCACGGCACGGTGATCCACTCGCTGAGCCCCAGCGAGCTGGAGATCCTGGAGGACTGCCTGCTGGTCGTCGCGGGCGACGGCACCATCCAGGCCATCCACAAGAGTGTGCCCCGGAGCGATGTCGACGCTCTTCTGTCCGCGCTGGGACACACCCCTGATGTTATATCTGTCCGCTACCTCGACCGCGGGCAGTTCCTCTGCCCCGGCTTCGTCGACACGCACAACCACGCGCCGCAGTGGGCACAGCGCGGCGTCGGCCGCGGCCAGTCGCTGCTCGACTGGCTGGAAGAGGTGACCTTTGCCCACGAAGCCAAGTTTGAGGATCCCGGATACGCGCGCCGGATGTACGCCGCCTGCGTCCGCGGTTTTGTCCGCCAGGGCATCACGACGGCCGCTTACTACGGCTCCAAGCATGGAGAAGCCTCGAAGATCCTGGCGGAGACGTGTCTCGCCCTGGGCCAGCGCGCCCTCGTCGGCAAGTGCAACATGAACCGCAACGCCCCAGACTGGTACCGCGACGCCAGCGCCGCCGACTCCCTGCGCGAGACGCACGACTTCCTCGACCACCTGCGCCGGCTCGACCCCGAGCGCAGGCTGGTGACGCCCGTCCTGACGCCGCGGTTCGCCATCTCGTGCGACCGCGACCTGCTCGCCGGGCTGGGGGACCTCGCCCGCGCGCACCCGGACCTGCCCATCCAGACGCACTTCGACGAGGCCGAGCAGGAGATGGCGTTCACGAGGCAGCTGTTCCCCGAGTTCCCGCACGAGGCGGCGCTGTACGAGCACTTTGGCCTGCTGACGGAGCGGACCATCCTGGCGCACTGCATCTTTGTCTCCGAGGAGGAGCTGCGGCTCCTGGAAGAGCGCCGCTGCGGCATCGCCCACTGCCCCATCGCCAACACGACCGTCGGCCCCTTCATGGTCGCCCCCGTGCGCGAGTACCTGCGGCGCGGGCTCAAGGTCGGGCTGGGCACCGACAGCGGCGGCGGGTACTCGAGCTCGATGCTGGACGTGATGCGCCAAGCGTTCGTCGTGTCGCTGGCGCGGCAGACGCAGACTCATGGCCGCGACCCGGCGTGGACGCTGGCCGAGTGCTTCTTCCTGGCGACGCTGGGCGGCGCGCAGGTCTGCGGGCTGGACGCAAAGATCGGCAACTTTGCGGTGGGCAAGGCGTTCGACGCGCTGGAGGTGCATACGACGGTCGAGACGGGCATCATGGCGCCGGTGGAGGAGGACGACTCAACAGAAGTCGTCTGGGAGAAGTTCCTCATGACGGGGGACGACCGCAACATCGCCCGGGTCTACGTCCAGGGGCGGTCGATCAAGTAGTTGCTGTATTAGATCCAGATATACCATGTTGACTGAAAAAGAGACTACACACGGAGGCAAGGCTCCCAAGGGTCACTTCCTGCTCCGATAGAGGCAAGGTATAACTCTATGTATCAAAATAACAACTGCTGTACCCCAACGGCGAGCCTGTCAAGCTGGGTATGTATATAAAGAAGTAGCTACAGCATATAGAAAGCAGTGTGACAGGGCTCCCATAAACCGGGGATAAAGGTTTACGCGGGGCACGAAGACATCTCCAACGGTCTCCATGGATATACTTCATCCGCTTCCCCGCACGCTGACAAATCTCCCCACATTTCGACATTCAAGACATGAATTGTATAAGATCTTCGTCCGCCTTGTTAACTACGTCCTTAATAGACCATACAAGGTCTCCTTGCTGATCTCCGGTCTTCACAGCACGTGCTTTGTCTCAATTCTCCCGCACAGCCAGGATATACTCCGACATGCCCCGCCTGGCCATCCTGGACGACTACCAGGGCCTCGCGCCCGCCAGGTTCGAGCACCTCAAGGCCCGCGGCGTCGACATCGCCAGCTTCCCCGAGACGCTGAACCCGCGCGACCCGGCGCAGAAGGCGGCGCTGATCGAGCGCCTCCAGCCGTTCGACATCGTCGTCACGATGCGCGAGCGCACGCCCTTCCCCGCGGACGTCATCGCCGCGCTGCCAAACCTCAAGCTGCTCCTGACGACGGGCCGCAAGAACGCCTCCCTCGACCTGGACGCCTGCAGGCAGCGGGGAATCACCGTCGCGGGCACGACGGGCCAGGGGCGCGGGGGGTTGCTCCACGAGGCAGACCCGGACTCGACGACGCAGCACACCTGGGCCCTCATCCTCGGGCTGGCACGACACATCGCGCGCGACGACGCGGCCGTCAAGGCCGGCGGCTGGCAGGGCTCGCTGGCCATCGGTCTTCCTGGCAAGACGCTGGGCCTGCTGGGCCTGGGGCGGCTGGGAACCGCGACGGCGCGCATCGCCGTGCTCGCCTTCAACATGAAGGTCATCGCCTGGTCGATGAACCTGACGCAGGACCGCGCCGACGAGGCCGCGCGCCAGGCCGGCCTGCCCGCGGGCACCTTCGAGGTCGTCTCGTCCAAGCTCGAGCTCTTCCGGCGCGCCGACATCCTCAGCGTGCACTACGTCCTCTCCCCGCGCAGCCGGGGCCTGGTCGGACGGGCCGAGCTGGACGCCATGAAGCCGACGGCGCTGCTGGTCAACACGTCCCGGGGCCCCATCATCGACGAGGCCGCGCTGCTCGAGGCGCTGCATGCCGGACGCATCCGCGGCGCGGCGCTGGACGTGTTCGATGCGGAGCCGCTGCCGGCGGACAGCCCCTGGCGGACGACGGCCTGGGGGCGCGACGGCCGCAGCGAGGTCCTGCTCACCCCGCACATGGGCTACTGCGAGGAGGAGAACATGGAGCGCTGGTACGACGAGCAGGCGGAGAATCTGGAGCGGTGGCTGGACGGGCAGGAGTTGCGGACGCGCCTGGTCTGATGTTCAGTACTGGGAGGATATGAAGTGTGGAGAAATGTACATACACGTAGCCGACTCATGTGTGGTTAAGCTTGTAGAAAGCTAGAGAAGAGAATGTATAAAATACTTAAATAGTCTCTTCTTTCTCTCTCTCTTGAAAATTAGACATCTGATCTACTCTACCTATGTTTCAGTGCTCTCTGCGACGGCTCTACTGCTCTACCTCTGCTTTATCACTGCTCTAACCATCTTCTCTGCTTCTGCTTTTACTTTATCTCTTTCTCTTTGCAGAATAGCTGGGTGAGTGCTGCTTATATTTTTGAAGCCTCTACTGATTTTTATATATATAATTAGATAGATGGATGGATAGATCTAGATCTCTTAGTGCTACTCAATACACTTGTTAAATATATTTTCTTTTCAGTTTCAAAAGCTAGTGGCTACATGACCTTTCAAAACCTTCTTTAAATCATCACACTATAATATGAAGCCAGGTTCATTTAAATGCTGGAGAAGAGAGAGATTCGGTGATACAAGTCTCATCGTCATATCTTGCGATCTGGCTGAGATAGAGAGAGAGAGAAATGAAGATCAAGTCTGAGAGACCTTATTACATCTCTGTCAAAACGGCATATATTTATATCAGACTAGATTTATTGGAATGCTAGAAAAGAGAGAAAGTCCATGATATAAGTGCCATCTCCCTAGATTATAATATCACTCCACAAGCCTATCATATGGTTACCTCGCTGCCGGAAACGGCTGTTTCCAGCCGCCCTCTAACCAGCAACGCCCGCCACGGCCCATTCAACCTTAACTCCACGCCCGCGGTATGTCATTCGAGACCGGGGCGTCTCACTGCGTCAGTTTCCTGACCCTAAGCAGGCAGCTACTCAAAAGCGCCTTTGTGGGCTCCCTTGGGGTGGTACCTCGCTTTCCTGGCGATTCTACGCTATATATACAGAATAGAGTCCATCGTATTCCTCTCCAGTCCACAGTGAATATCCAGCAGCTGGTACCATCCATCCTTCTCTACTCCTCCCATGTTCTTCGGCAATCCATAACAAAGTCTCCCTGTTTCTTTGCTTCCTGTCCACTTAGAGGGCATAGCAAACATGACCATGAGCCATCACTGCAGTGGATAAGGGTGTGACCTCTCTTCCTATGACAGTGACAATACTTCATCAGACAGCTTATTGGACACCAGCAGTAACAGTAACAACAAGGTACCACAGCTTCTAAATAGTACCTTGCTGAGGCTGAAAGTCTCAACATCTCCCAGCTCCAACAGTAACGATACAGTCATAAGACTCGAGGGCAGCTAGAGGAGATGAGGAACTACTGGACCGGTAAAATCCATGTAATTGGACCTTTACAAAATGCTACTGACACTCTTTGCGACTCGCCAGATACTGTTGGTTCATCGGTTGTGATCCAGTCGAATGCTTCTATGAGGTCTTAACACCTGATGTGACTGCTCGGTTCCTCAAGGGCCTTTTCAGCTAGAGATGTTACCAGCGTCGTGGGGAGAGAAGGCAAAGATGCCCGGGGATCAACTCGAAGAGCAGGATACCTATAAGAAATCGATCCTTAGCTGTTTCTCGCTCTTTCAATGTCTGTCTCCCTTAATCTGGACGGGGATCGATTCACCGAAGTCAAGAGTGTCGCCATGTTGTCGATGCCGGAAGCTCTTTCACTATTTGACTGCCCTTTTCAGCTCTTTTAGCTTTTAGAGCTTCATCTGCATCTTTGTTGACCAGATATACTAGGTCACAGTTCACTGTCGTCCCCGGTCATCCTGGCATCAACGTGTCTGGTACGGAGTGCGCTTTCGCTCATTCATTGCGGCTCTCTTGCGTTCTTATCGTGAAAGATCACCCCAGGCCCAGCGGAAGCCGCACACAAGCAGATTAAACCGCTTAACGGAGCCGAGCTGCTTGCGGTCCAGCTTAAAGAAATCACCAGACTTCTGTGCTGGAACGAGGAGTGAATGGGCGCGCTGCAACTGCAAGCTAGGAATCAACCAAGAAGCTAGGGCATGCGCCGGACTGCAGATGCTGCTATTTTGCAAGACAATTCATATAGCTTCTCAGGCACTCTAGCGCTGAACGGAATTCACTGTCTGCCTCGGATAAAGCGTTGTGCTGTCGCCTCCGCGAAGCCGCGGCCAACCCCTAGTATTATTAAAACGAGAGAGAAAACATCATTCGGCAGCAATGTCAATATTCCCTATCCATCCGACATGCTCCTTACTAATAAATTCCGCCAACGCCTGATGCAGGCGCTTGCATAATGCTCTTTTCCTTCCCATAGCTTAAACGACAAAGAGACTACGTCCCAGTAGTCACAGATCTTCGGATGTCCTCATGTACTCCTCCCCCAAACATTCTGAGCAGAGGTTAGTCGGGAGGCCGAGCGCAGCTGCCTTCTCGGCAGCTCCATAATCACAGCAGAGAAGCCCGGGTTCATGCGGTCTCTGCTCTCGCAATGCCCGCCTTTTCCCAACCGCCTGCACAAAGTTGCCATACATATCATTTGGGACCAGCTTCAGCTGAAGCGCATCGCGCCGACCTAAGAATGCATAGATTGCCCGTTTTCTTATCGAAGTCTTCTGTCGAAGCTCCCCGACAAGTACAAGGGGGCGGTCCCTTTCATCAAGCAGGTAGTTTCTTCTGGGGCAGTTTTGATGTTCATGAGTACGGATGTGGAGAGCGTCGAGATGGTGTAGGCTGTTCCCTAGTGATCACAACATCATCACTGTCTGTATCTGTGCTATATGACCGGTCAGCAGGCAGTAAATTATCGAGTAAAGAAAGACTTACGTGAGGTCAACTGTGGACGGTGCAAAACAAGGCTTTCCAGCCTCCTCGCTTCCGACTGCCGCGGCTGGCGAGTTACCCAGAGCTTCATGTCGTACTGGGCCTGGTGCGATCCTTGGAGCGACAGTTCGTCTTTGCCTCTTTGATGGACGGGGTTGTATATCGATGTCGGTAAGGCCATCATTCCCATCCACATAATCGGCATCATCGGGGTCGTCTCTGGGGGTCTTGGATCGGGTCCTCCTTCTGCCGGCATGTTCCGTCCGGCGGCGCCTGACTGGTTTCTTGATTCCTGGTGCGGAGGACTTGGGTTCGGACATAGCCACTGGGATAGAACACCTCAAGGCAAGTTGCTCGGTGAACCTTCCTTGTCCGGTCTTGATACCGACTGTTTCTCAGATTGTTGCCGAGAGCACGAGATGGGGTTCGGGGAGGCTGCGTGAGCTGGGAAGCCGCCATATGGGCATCCTCGTCATTGCGCTCCGCTCCATTGTGATTGTCATGAGTGTTTCCCTGAATCCGCATGCGAATCCGATGGCGCGAGGGTGTATGCGGTTGCGGAGAGGGCAGCGGATTTGATTCGGAAGATATAGGTATAACTATATAACTACAGTTAATATATATATATATATATATTTACTTTACTACACTGGAATGGAATGGAACAATGACGACGAACGAGTCGGGAAATCTTTTTGAAGGTGGGCATGTAGTGTAGATATATGTTTATAAATCGCCAGGGAAGAAGGGACAAAGGACAAAGTATAGGAGTATGACCTGTGAATATTATACTGTCGCCATCGTCTAATTAACCCTATCATAGATAGATAGGTAGATAGATGACCTGTAACCTGCCTGGTCTATGTACGTAGTCCATCCCCTAGGGTTAAACTCACTAACCAACTAACTAGGTATGTAACAAACTAACCACTGTACTCAAAATAACAATAATACTGCAGATACAACTCTATCATATTGGGTGCATCCGGCGCATTGCAGGTGAGCCCCCCTGCGGAACAGAGATACTGATTCGGATACAAGTATCCACTGGGGTTGTCTTCCAGGTAACAGGGGACACAGGTCAAGGTGTTATATCCCCATTGCAAGTCATCACAATCCACCACAAGCGCGGGTACTTCTTGCCCCCGTAGCTGAATTCAGGAACCATGGAGCAGCTCCCGCTGAAGCCGTCCATGGAAAACAGGCCCAGGGTCGGCATGGCGGTCACGGTCAGGTTGGAGGCTACGCTGCAAGTTGGCCGGCCAGCCGGCTCTGCTCTTGCCGAGTCGAGTCGATTTGATTCATGCATGTGAGAACCAAACTCAACTCGGCCGGCATGTTGCAGAAGAGAATTCAGGCACCTAATTAGTTACAGAGTACTCTGTACTGTCTGGTAGGTAGGATGGAGCAAAGATCATGTCGGAGTAGAGTCGGGACTGTTCTTTTTTTTCCCTGTCTATCTCTCTCAAACCCCTCTTCTCCATATCCCGAGATGTAACTAGTTAGTAATTAAACGGAAACAACATCCCCATCACAGATGCGGAGGGGAACCCGACGGACGATGTCTGGACAGTGGCCCAGACCTATCCGCAAGAATACGCGTTAGCGGGCGACGGAAACATGCCGTGGTGGGTGGAGCGGTTGAAAGGGTATATCTTCTCCAAGGTGGATGAGCTGCCGCTAAACTTCTGCGAGAAGCCCGGGCTGTTTGGCCTGACACCCTTCGGGTACGACTCCCCGGGGGATTTTACTAATAATGTAGCCGTGTTCAACCGACACATCCTCCTCTGCCCCGTTGTCTTCAACCCGGAGCAGTACGACTTCAATTATTACCTCCCCACTCTGGGTTCAACGGGGTATCCGGATCCGCATAATCCGGTGAATCTGGACCAGCTCAAACCGCAAAGCTTGACCTTGTACCGTGAGCTGTTCCATCTCGTGGACTATGATTATTCCACCGATGATCCATACAGTACGTGGGAGGGGGGGGAGAGAGAGAGAGAGATTCATAGAAACATGCTGCTAACTCATGTCTCTGCTGCAGCTTTATTGAACGAAATCCTCGCTGCGTCCCTCGGCACCCTCGAAGAACGACAACAAATGGTCAACAACCCGGAGTCGTATGCGTTTTTCTCCCTGGTGTACTGGTCTTATAAGAACCCACCGGAAGGAGCGCTCCCAGTCACCTTCTACCAAGGGTCCGCGGTATATGCTTAGCCAGCGACTTGCTTTTAGCATTGGGACTCCGAAACAAATATTTGAATCTGTCAGGTTGGTCTCCTGTAAATAGTCCTGGGGAGCAGTCCTTGGGAGGAAACGGACTTCCTGCATATACCATACAAGAATCGAGAATTGCTTCAAAACTTTCATCAGACACGGTCTTCGCCTCGTCACAATGTGCGTGGAAGGATTGTTCTAAGATGAAGTGAGACGGAGTGATATCTGTACTTGGGATGTTTTCATGCCAGAGCATATGCTTTTTTCTGCTTGTCTACGAATCTCTCTGTTTGTGTTTTCTGTAGGAGATAGGTGAAAATTCATGTATTAGAGATGTTCAGTCTAGGAGTGAGATAATTTATAATCCCGCGGTCTTGGTTGTATGTTCGGCCACATTCGGCGTGCTGTTTGATGGGGTGTCCCCTGCAAGCACAGGTCCTGGTATGGGAATTGCTGTGCGCCATTCTCCAGCAGTAGCTGCATCATCCGCTCGTCCTTGTTCTTTGCCGCCCAGGACAGCGCCGTCCATCCACGTGGATCCTTCGCGTTCACGTCGATGCCGTCCGCGGCGAGCAGCAGCTTGACCACCGCCTCGTGTCCTTGCTCTGCAGCCCATAACAATGGCTCCCACCCCAAGGGAGCCCCAGGCCATCGGCGAGCGCGCTCCTCCAGTAACAGTTTCACCACCGCCTCTTGTCCATTCCGTGCCGCCAATGACAGCGGGGTCCATTTCCCTTGATCCGGGGACTCTCGGTTCGTACTCTTCTCCAGGAGCAGCTTCACCACCGCTATGTGTCCATTCTGTGCCGCCCATGACAATGGACTTTTAGACCAGCCATCCCTGGCCTCGGGGTCAGCGCCCTTCTCAAGTAACAGCTTCACGACCGCCTCGTGCCCATTTTCGGCTGCCCATGACAATGGAGGCCGGAAATACAGATGATCGGACTCCAGGCGAGCACCCTTCTCCAGCAGCAGGTTGACCAGCGCTTCGTACCCGCACGCGGCAGCCCATGACAGCGGCATCCGACCACTCTTGTCCACGGCCTCGAGATCAGCACCCTTCTCGACCAGCAGCTCCAGGATCGCTGCATACCCGTCCCCGGCGGCCCATGACGGAGGTGGGCTCCGTCTACATGCAGAGTCATTGAAATCCAGATAGTCTTCAGCAGACCTAGGTCCTCCCGCCCAAAACAGCGGCGTCCATCCCAGGACCGTATCCTTCGAGTTCGGGTCAACGCCGTCCCGTGCAAGGAGCAGCTTGACCACTTCCACATGCCCGTTCTCCGCGGCGTGCGACAGCGGTGTGCGGCCAACTCGGTTCTTCGAGTCCGGATCGACCCCTTCCGTCGCGAGCAGGAGTCTGACGACCGCCGCATAGCCCTTCGCTGCTGCCCACGAGAGCGGCGTCATTTGATATATCGGATCTTTGAAATCCGGATCCACTTGTTTTGTTGCGAGGAGGAGTCTTACTACCCCCTCGTGGCCGTTCTGAGCCGCTAGTAACAGGGGTGTTGTCTGATGACCCGAATCAGAGATGGCTGCTTGAACGTGGGCTCCTTCGCTTAGCAGTATTCGAGTCGTGGCCTCTTGCCCGTATTCTGCGGCCCATAATAATGCTGGACAACATCCATTTCCACCATGCTGCTGTTGATGAATATGATAGCGATAGAGATAGGAATTTAAGAGATCATATAGGCGGCGATTTGTCCGCGCAAAGGCATTAATATCCCTCTCTGACACCAAATTCTCCGCTATGGACTGTAGGAGTTCACCTGGAAGACTAAGGAGTGGCATTTCAAAGGAGGTAATGAGTCATTTGATGTTATGAGGAATAGTGATCAACACAGTAATTGGATGGTATGACTCCGACAGTTAATAAAAGTGACGGGCTAGTTACGTGGAAGTTATGTGGAAGCATTTGTCAAAGAAAAAAGGACAGTTCAACGGATATTTTCCATATGGGGAATTAATGGATGGATACAGAGTGCAACTCTTAGCAGGTGGAGAGCTGATGCAGCGGGCCAGCTAGGGGACACGTGTTATAGCCGGAGTTGGCATAAAGGAGGGGTATGTCATGTGGAGGTCACGTGACAATGGATCTGTCAGCCGAATATTACCACTATACTCTAGTGGTATACCAAGAGACCTATCAGCCTATTCAGCACACGCCGATCCAGGCATCTCGAAGGTTATAATCCCTGCAATAAAGGGATCATACTGTCTATACCTGAAACCACCTATTTTCCTTTGTTATTTCACGAAAATGTCTCGGGATCATTAAACAAAGAAGTACGTGTTGGACGATGTTGGGGCGGGAGCACGGGTATTCGGAAGGTCTTTGTTACGGATTAGGAAGGAGGTCACGTGATGGATCGTCTACAATCCAATTCTACGATCCAATTCTATGATCCAACTCCACGATCCAACCCCATGATCCAAACCCATGATCCAAAGCTATGATCCCATTCTATGATCCCCAGGAACCCAGGAAGACAGGCATGTATATAATGACGCTCCTTTCAGACAGATTTCGACCCTCGTGGTCGACTCACATAGCAACCTGTCATATAGACATTGCTAGTAACACAGGTCTATTCTTACTTTTATACTGCTCACCCCCTTGTTTCTTGTCTTCAAGATAAACCCAACAACCCTATTTGGTCTAGTCACCTAGGCCTGTTGTTACACTTCGACCACCTTTCTTGCAGGAAGCAGGGTGTGTTGTGGGCATCTGAGAGATCACAAGCATGGAAGGGCATATCTCCACCCAGGAACTGGCCCAAGCGGTAAGGGCCCTACAGGAGCAGATTCAGCAGTTACAGGAACAGTTACAAGGACAGGTCAATGAGAATATGCAGCTGCAAGAACAAATTAGATACCTAGAGCATCAGACTCACCTGAATGAAGGCAACATAAGACAAACAATTGAAGCGAGCCCTAACCAGGATCCGGCTCAGCAGACTAAGGTGGCTAAACCAGACCTCTTTTACAGGGAAAGGAAGAAGCTTCAGATGTTCATTTCCCAATTGGAGCTCTACTTCTTTTTCAACACTCCAGATTTTCCAGATGAAGACAGGAAGGTCATGTTTGCAGCAACTTATCTTCAAGGCACGGCGGCTCAATGGTTTGAACCCTATCTTTGAGATCAAATGCAAAAGGCGCCTGAAGAATGTTGACCAGAAACAAATAAGGTATTCAATGGATTCCCTACCTTTGTGGCTAAGATAAAGCAGAACTTCAGAGACCTCAATGAAGTCTGAAAGGCCACCCATACTATCATGACAATCCGGCAAAAGACCTCTGTTGCCGCTTATACCACAGAATTCCAGCAAGCTGTGGCATATCTAGGTGACTGATCAGACAAATCACTCATGGAGCACTACCAACAAGGATTGAAGGATGAAATCAAGAACAGACTAATGATCCATAAGGACCCTAAGGACCTGAATGCACTCATCAACCTGGCTATCAAGATTGACAACTGCCTCTTTGAGTGTTGCTATCAAGCTAATACCTCGCAGCAGACCAATCAGCAACATACTGAGAATGGGGGAGACGCCATGGAACTAGACAGTACCAACTGGAAGAACTCCCAGAAGGACAAGTCCAAACAGTCTGACAAGAAGCCTTGAGGACCTAACCCCAACTGGACTGAGAAACAGAAGAAACAATATGAACAGAAACTATGCATCCACTGCAGTAAGAATGACCATATAGGATGGAAATGCCCCAACAAGCCCAAGAAGGTGTCAACAAGACCCTAAGTGCAAGGGTTAACAAGCAGCCAAGAAAGGAAAAAGAATAATCCACTACCAAGCATGTCAGCAACATGATACAACATGGCAGTGACATAAGGGATAGAAGCATAAATAGGCTCAACTACCCAGGCATATATCTAGTCTACTGCATCTTATTCTCATACAGATCTTAGAATCAATATAGGGAATTTACTTGTTACTCTTTAAAAGTTCCTACCAATAATCTGCTCATATTAAGAAGCCTACAGGTTATCTAGTTACCTGTGAGGTTACTGGATTACTCTATATTTTGACAATAAGATGCCCTTATTGTGAGTACTGATGAGAGCTTTGGTATCATCATGTCTGCAGTGAGTCAATTGACCAAGTAACCTGCTCTGACAAAGTCAACAACTATACCAGAAGTACTGAAAGTCAGCATGGAGGTTGTGGATAAGTTGAAGAAACAGATTACCTAGCTTGCAAATCAGGTTCAGACTGTGCAGTCACTCAAGGAGATCAAAGTTGCCAATGCTAAAGTATTTAAAGATAAGTGTTCTACCCTGAGGAGATATCTAACTTCAATGAACATGTATATTTAGATCAACAACCTCTTCCATGCAATAGAAAGTGACAAAGTTATGTTTGCAGACACCTATCTCTGAGAAGCAGTATTTGATTGGTTTGAGCCTTATATAAGGGACTTCAATGAAAACTTATTAGAAAATCAGAAAGCCAAAACCAAGGAAATCTTTGAGAGTTACAAAGAGTTTAAGAAAAGACTTGAAGCAACCTTTGAAGACCCTGATAAGAAACAAACAGCAGAAAGAAAGCTATACTCTCTTCAATAAGCAACTTTAGCAAGTTATGCATCTGAGTTCTATCAAATTGCTTCTTATTTGAATTGGGACAAGTCTGCCCTTATGGCCAAGTTCTATCAAGGCCTAAAGAGTGAGATCAAGGATGGGATGCTTTATATCAATAATCAACCTGAAATCTTAAACAAGATAATCAAGCAAGCAACCTGAATTGACAACCAACTCTATAAAAGAAAGATGGAGAACTGTTGAGATAGCTAAAAACCTTAAAAATCAGTTGATCAATGATAGACTGCTCAACCAAAGAAAGACCAAGATGGAGACATTGTTATAAAACTCAATACAACTGTGACCTGAGAGTCCAAGAACAAACTGCAGAAAAAGAATGCATGTTTTAAGTGCAGAAAACCAGGACATTATGGAAAAGCTTGTTGTCAGAGGAAACTAAAGACTAGACTAACCATCTAAAAATTAGAGACCAAGACACTAGCTGCTGCAAGACAATTTGAGATCTGTGATAATTCAAACAAGTACTCAAGTAAATCAGAATTCAGCTATAGCAGTGATCAGATGGCAAAGCCCAAGTTTTGGGAAAGACTTATAAGAAGAAGCTACAAAGATAAAGAAGATGCATATGCATACAACAAAGAAGAGCTCAAGCAAGAAGAAGAAGAAGAAGAAGAAAAAAATTGTGACCAAAACTGAAGAGAAAAACAAGAAAAAAAGAAAAGCTGCAGTCAGAATTTCCCTGAGTATTCCAAAGAAAAAGATCAGCATGAAAGACCAGATATCTGAGAAGAAGAGCTTAATAAGAGATAAGCCACTTAGAATAATAATTTGCCTACCAGAATGCTTTAGAAAGACTGGGAAAATCACCACAGAAGCAAAAACTTATAAAATAATAATACAGAACCCCTTTCAGATAGCCAGTTCTACAGCTGTCTGACAGCTCAGAATATGGAGGAATGGGAGATAGAGCTATCTAGATCTGAGTTGAGAACCACAGAAGAAAACCCTGCTGGAATTAAGACTCAGAAGAATAAACCTTGCAGCTGCACTCTCTTGAAAGCAGACTGTTGGGAAGATTCCTGTGTGACTTAGAAAGAACATATAAATAGCTGTTAAAGATGCCAAAAATAAATCTTTCACAAATGCCTGTTTCACAGAAAAAGGAATTTGCAAATTGCTGAGAACCTAAAACAAGCTTTGAGAAGCTGAGAAATCTGGTTTTGCAATTATTAATTAAAACATGTGCCAAACTGCAGTTGCCCTTACTATCAGAAGTGGTTGTGACGGTGTGGCAGACAAGTAGATGGTAGAAGATACTGCTGGGACTACTCAGCTATATCAACCATCTTATAATGCCATGATTTCTCTCTTTTTCTTCTCCATGCTTTTGATTCTGTATGACAAGCTATCATAATTTCAGCTAATAATACTATAACTGAGCACCATCACATAATCAAAAGCATTAATTCTAAACTTCTTACTTTATCAAACCCTCTTGTTTACCCTAGTTACATGTTTATGTGTGATCCAGAGTGATAAGCAATCTTATATATATTTAAGAATAGACAAACCTTCTTTCTTTCAATTTTCAAGACTCCAGAATCTTGCAGCTTAGATCAAGAACCTTCAGAATCTAGAACCTAGAAGACTTATAAGATGGCTTGAACTGCTGACAAGTCTATAAGCCCCAACTCAATCAGTGCAGTTGAGGGATTCTCTAAACCAGAAGAATCTCAACATGTTTTCATTCTCTCTCAAGAAATCAATGAGCCAGAAACAATTACTAAGACTGAATTTCTTGCCAAATGTTAAAATAATCCAGAAGAACTCTTTGAAGGCCTTCTTCACATGTGAAAGGCTGATCAAAAGGATAAAAAGCATCAGATTAATTATGCAGAACATTGCACTGAGAACCTTCATCAGCAACTTAATGCTTAAGAAAGTCAGATCATTGAACTTATCACTAAATAAGACAAGTATTGAGATGCCTTCACAGAGATGGCTGTGAGAATCTATAAAGATTATAGAACTATCTCTATCTCTGATTAATCTAGACATACTGTCAAGCTCTCAGACTCACTCATTCTAACTGACAGAAAGGAACCCAAGTTTAATAATTAGATAGCCCAGATAAAAGACAAATTGAATGTCAATGCCAATTATTACTTCAGCAATCTGCTTCAAGTTGCATATATGCAGAGTCATCTTGGTGGGTGTGCCATCAAACATACAGCTCCTCAATTCTGAGAAGACTTAGTGAACCAGTATCAGACTGCTAATAAAGTTTTCAAGCATCTAAAATCAATCTTCTTTAATCTGAATTATTATATAACAGCTAGATGCCAACTGCACTACCTTCAGATGGAATCACACCAGAAATATCATGACTTTCTAGCAGAATTCATATATCTAGCAGATGAATCCCAACTGCATTTAGAAGACTACAAGAAAAAGCTTTTCAACAAGCTTACTGACAAACTTCAGAATCTAACCATTCAAGACTATCATGTCTCTGAGATTTTTAATAAATTCTTTACTGTCTGTTCTCAGGCAGTATACACTTTGCAGATCAATGCTGAGAAGTTCAAGGCCTGGAATAAGTTTTACAAACCTGCTGGGACTGCTTCTGCTGCTAAGCCCTGTGATAAGTATACCATCAGGACTGCTGCACCTGCAGCTTTCAAAGCTAACAGACTAGATGATAAACAGAGGGCAGAACTGATGTGGGAAGAAAAGTGCTTCTACTGCAAGAAAACCAGCTATATCACTCCACACTGTCTCTGCAAGAAGGCCTTGAAGATTAAAATTCTAAAAAAGAAGAAGAAAGTATCAGATGAGAATCAGAATTCAGAAAAAACTCTATCTTAAAGAAAGTCTCCTTCTTAGAGAAGAACTATAAGGTTGACCTGTTTTTGCTGAACATGAGCAAGTTGCTTGACAGCAATCACTTTATTGTACTTAGTTATATATTAAGAAATGGACTAAGTGTGAAACTAAAGGCATTGATTGACTCTGAAGCCAATAGATCTGTATTCATTAATACTTCTTGTGCAATTGATGTGGCTAAATACTTTCAAACATCAGTAGTGCCCCTGAACTCTAATTGCTGCATTCAGGGTTATAATAACCAGACTGAAGAACAAATCACCCACACAATCATATTACATCTAACAGTTAATAGATACCAGCAGGCTGATGTGCCTATGCTTATGGCTAACCTTAGGCATCATAATATAATTCTAAGCCAGAAGTGGTGTGAGGAGCAAGATGTTTAATTAAATATATAAAATAGATGCTTGATTTGGCTGAACCAGCACTCAGAGCTCAATGAGGTCTGCCTGGCCTGTGAGAAGGCAGTCCCCTGAGCAATTCTAAAATAGCCAGACTCTGACCCCCAGCACCAACTCATGGCTGCAGAAGATAAGGCAAATATCCAGCAGCAAGCCCTGAGTGCTGAATCTGCTAGATATTAACTGCCTCAAACTGCTGCCATAGATAGGTATTTGGACCTAGCCAAGATGAACTGAGCCCTTTAAGAAATAGAATCTATTGTAAAATAACATTGTTCACAGTCTTTTAAGAAACCTCTAAAGAAACTCCTGAAGACTGACATTGCTCTAATTAAGGCTGCAGGTTTCTACCACTCTGTCTGGGCTTGAGAGAGCAAAACCTTTATTATCAGTCTCCATAAAATTAACTAGATTATTGAGGAAAAAACCCAACCTCCATCAATAAAAGAGAATAAAGAGGCCTATCTAGACAAACATCTTTCAGCATACTACTATCTCTGGCAGGATGTGTTCTTTAAAGAAGCCTCTGACTAATTATCATTATACTATTTCTATAATCACTGTGTTGAGCTCACTGAGAAGAACTCTTTAAACTATAGCCTCTTGTACAAGCAATCTGCTGAGGAACTAAAAGCTACCAAAAAATACCTGATGAAAAATCTGGGCAAGGGCTTTATAGTCTTCAGTAAAGCTCTCTTTGCTTCCTCAATCCTTTTTGTCTGCAAGGCTAATAGGGGGTTGTGCCTCTGTGTGAATTATCAGAAGCTAAATACCATCTTAAAGAAGAACTGCTACCCTCTGTCATTAATCAATAAGATTCTAGAATATCTAAGTCAAGCAAGAATCTTCACTAAACTTGACATTCAGCAGACATTTTATAAGATCTGGATAGATTCTGAGTCAGAAAACCTAGCAACATTCTGGACTTGCTATAAAGTCTACAAATATTGGGTGATGCTCTTTGGGCTCATCAACAGATCAGTCCCTTTTCAGAGATATGTAAACAACCTCTTCTTAGATTATCTGAACCAGTTTATAATCATCTTTATTGATGATATACTAGTCTATTCCCAGAATAAACTAGAGCACCAGAAGCATGTTATCAGAGTGCTAAATCAACTTCAAGAGACAGGGCTTCAAGCAGACATCAGAAAATGTGAATTTTATGTTATTTAAACCAAGTATCTAGACTTTATTGTTGATATTAATAGAATAGAGGTTGACCCAGAGAAGGTGGTAGTGATCCAGAACTGAGAGTCTTCAACCACAGTTAAAAGAGTGCAATCCTTTCTAGGCTTTTGCAATTTCTACCAGAGGTTTATTAAGGACTATAGCTGCATTGCAAGACCTCTGTTTAATCTTACAAGAAAGAACATGCCCTTTAACTTCAACTGCCAGTATCTTCAGGCCTTTAAGTTGCTTAAGAAACAGCTAATGTCCGCCTCAGTACTGATCCATTATAACCCCTATCAACCAACCAAGCTGGAGACCAATGCTTTGGATGGGGTAGTTGTGGGAGTACTCATGCTTCTGCCCCAACATTGTCCCATGTTGGTGTGTTGCACTGTAACATCCATTTTGACCACAACATCCAATTTTGAATATTTCATCAATTTTCTCAACATCTAGACTAGTATCTAAATACATTAAATAGCGCATTAATATCTCCTGGATTCTAGCTATCTCCCTGAGTATTTTCAACAGTATCTGACTGTTGTGTAGTGGTGGGAATTAGCTTTGAAGATTGATGTTTCCGGACACAGAAAATAATCTTCTTTTGTTCAGCTTCAGCATGTTCAGCAACCTGATGATTTGCATCTTTAACTGTCAATGGCTCTATAGTAGGGATTCTTCTGCAAGATCTCTAAGAGCTTGAAGCACATGCACACTCTAGATGTTGAGAGATATCACTTTAAAGTTGGGCTATCAATTCAGCTGTTTGTATAGCATTTTGAAAGACTTGGTCAAGACAGCATGTAAAGCTTTGATCAAGGCTAGGATTTTTATTGACAAACTTATCCAGCTTCTGAATGCTCTGTTGCAGTGTACAAACTGTCTGGAGAAGAGAATTGGTTGAGATAGATTGAATTAATAGTGTTTTATTGCATATATTTAGAACTGGAGATGGAGACCTTGTGTTGGCTAGAATATCAAGTACTTTTGAAGGATTCCATGAATATATCCCTCAATCACTAAAGACATCTCAGATTGTATGTTGTTTAAATGTATCCTGGCAAATTTGAGGGATATCACAAAGAAAGTTGGTCTTATCTATAGTGGATATCCCCCACTTATATTCTCATTGTTTTTCTTGCGAAAATAGTGTTTATAGGCCTGAAAGGGCTGACCATCAAGTGGCTGGACAAGATGAGTTGTATGAGGCACAAAACAGAAGAGTATAATGTTGTATTTCTCACAATAATTCAGAAAATTATATGTGAGATGGGATCTGTGGCTGTCCATAAGTAATAGTCTTGCATCAGTCTTAGAAACCCACTTTTCTGTATGCTGATGAAAGTGCCTGATCCAATTCATTGCAATCTCATCTGTTATATATCCTTTGGAAGCTGTAGCAATTCGATATTTGTCTGTATCCACAGAATCAGGAATTTGTTGATACCAACATTCCAGTTGATATTCGCCCTTGAAGATAAAGTATGGAGGAAGGACAGTACCATTGGCTGCAATATATTTAATAGCTGTCAAGGATTTGTTTGTCTCGCTAATTGCAATGCCTTGGGAGGCTTGTATAGAGTTGGAAGTAACAACTTTTTGAGATTTCCCCTGCCCTAATTGAAAGCCAGTTTCATCAAAGTTATATATATTCTTTGGTGGAATCTGAGCTATATATGGCTCCAAGAGATTAAATCAATGTGTTAAAATATCAATATCTTCTGCCCCTAGTCGATCTTTCTCAATTGGCTTCTGTTTGATAAGATGTAGGTCATCAGGAAGGCGCTGAATAAACTGATATACTCAGGTTTCCCCTACACACAGAGCTAGCTTGGATACAGATAACACATTTCTCTGCAAAATCTGGTTTGCACAGCACTCTATCATCTTTGGGGTAGGCAGCAAATGTAGAGAATTAAGCTGTTGAATCCAGCAAATAATTGCCTTCTCTTGCTGGTCATCTAATACCTTATTGCGCGGGATTTTGGCAGTTCTTGGTGGCCGACCCTTAAAGTGTTTGTGAAGCTGTTTGCAAGACACATTGAATTCTTGCGCCAATGCAGAGATATTTGGCTTTTTTTGACATGAAGCCTTTTTTAAGGCCTCCTGAATTCAGGATTTGATTTTATCTGGCGATTTTGGCATTGTAGTGAGGTAGAAAATTGATGAAATATTCAAAATTGGATGTTGTGGTCAAAATAGATGTTACAGTGCAACACACCAACACAGGATGATGTTGGGGCAGGAGCATGAGTACTCTCTCAGTTGAATGTGGATGGGGACAGATAATGACACTCAATGGCCTATTTCTCAAAAACTATGGTACCAGCAGAGTGCAACTATGCAATCCATGATAAGAAGCTCTTAGCCATCATACAGACCTTGAAGAAATGACAACTGAAGCTAGAAGGCTTGCAGCAGGAGGACCCCTTTGATATTCTAACTAACCACCAGGCTTTGAAATATTTTATGACAACTAAGGTCCTGATCTCACAACAGATAAAGTAGGCTGAGTATCTCACTCAGTTCCACTTCATGATTTGATACTGCCCAGGAAAACAGAACCCATTAGCAGATGCCCTATTCCAGCAGCCAGCAATAGTAGAAGCCTAAAATAGCCTGAAAAAGAAATACTGGATTCAGCAGCTTCTAAAGACAGAATAGCTTGACTCTCACATTATACAAGAGATGGAAAACCCCCATACAGAGCTGGCATCAATTCAAGAGAAGTTGCATTTAGCAGACTGTCTACTACAGGCCAACTGTACTCATGAATCTCTAACAAACTTCTGAGTGGCAGCTGCTAAAGAAAAGACTCCATGGTCCCTAGAAAAAGATCTGCTATTATATGGCCAGAGCTGGCTAGTGGTGTCAGATAAGAGAAACCTTCAAACACAGCTCCTGAATAAGATGTATTGCCAGGCTTCTACTGCCCATCCTGAAAGAAATAAGATGAGGAAACTGCTAGCAGAAAGATACTACTGGCCAGACATAACCCAGAACATTAATTAGTATGTTGCCAACTGCCATATGTGCTGGCAGATTCAGAACCCATGTGATAAAGCCCTCAGACTGTTGCAGTTGCTGCCTATATTAGATCAGCTATAGAAACATATCTCAATAGATTTCTGAAGCTTTTCTAAGGACTGACATGATTACAATACTGTCTTTGCAGTAGTAGACTGCTTAGAGAAAAGACCAATATTTATCTCATACTACAAAACCACCACTGTCTGAGATATGGCAAGGCTTTTTATCATGTATATCTATCAGTGAACTGGACCCCCAGACACCATTATATCAGACTGAGGACCCCAATTCATCTCAGACTTCTGAAATGAATTCTGTTAAATTCTAGGTGTGAAGCTGAGGCTCTCCACTGCAAATTATGCCTAAACAAATGGCCAAACAGAGATAATAAACCAGCATATAGCACAGTGCCTTAGGCCCTTTGTTAACCACTACCAGAATGATTGGTCAGATTGGCTACTGATAATGGACTTTGTGGTGGCAGTCCTGCCCCATAAGTTAACTGAGGTCCTGTTATTCTTGATTAATTGAGGTGTGACACTGTGGACCTTCTTTAGCTGGCAACAACCCCAACTTTCAGATTAATCTGCCATGGAGTGTTTGAACTGGAATAATGCCTGAAAATAGGTCCAGCATCTAGAAGCCACCTGAAACTATGTCTATTAGGGTTTTAGGGTTTTTAGGGTTTAGGGTTTTAGGGTTTAGGGTTTAGGGTTTAGGGTTTAGGGTTTTTAGGGTTTAGGGTTTAGGGTTTTAGGGTTTTAGGGTTTA